>Ga0123342_1002976_pt1 | contig 27745 bp, 18 predicted proteins | sample Turbeawhitnodule_FD_89960 | JGI IMG/M metagenome (GOLD analysis project Ga0123342, IMG submission 89960) | Root nodule microbial communities of legume samples collected from Mexico - Turtle bean Mexico white nodule | ecosystem: Host-associated > Plants > Roots > Nodule | place: Mexico: Nepantla... | reverse complement strand
TTTACTACCATCTTAGAAATGAACTCTACAGAATTGGCTTGGAATGTGACATATTGCTTGTCCATATGTGATCTCGAAAAAGTTTACAGATGAATGAAATACTTAAATTAGTTTTTGGTTCAAAATCTGATATTGTAACCTTGATTTTCTTTGGTCTCAGGTTGAGCAAGAGGATGCTGATGAAAGACAGAGGGTGGTACAATAGTTGTATTTACTGTTTTTATGGACAGAAGAAAACTACTATAGCAAAAACGCAATTTTGATTGTTGAGTCTTTTAATTTTTTTCCTATCCATATAAAAATTATATACAATTTCCATTTCCCTTTTCAATTTATTTAATGTTTGTTTTGAACGAGTTCTGGCAAATGCCATAAAGTGTAGTCTAGTGTGGTTTTATAGAAACGGAGCATCTCATTCCTGCATTTAATCGAGTGACTCTGATAATTTCTTGTGTCACGATGATCAGCAAGGTTTTCGAGACATTTAGTTTTAAGAAAGTTAAGCACATTGTATCATTTTTTTTTCCTGAAACTGATTTTCACTTGCAGTTGCTTTGCTTACACCTTACATTACAAAAATAGGTTGTGGAACTTGGGGGTCGAGAAATTATTTTCATCAAATAAAGGAGATTGGTTAAGAAAAAATCTTATGTATAATTTGTACAGTTAAAATCTTTTTGTGAGATAATGTGTGATATGTAATGTGATGTGTGCTGGAATTCACCATTAAATGTTTTTAAGAAGTTCACGATAGTATGGTATTACTTAGTATCTTAGATCTGTCTATCGTCTATCTGTGAGCTTTTACTTAGTATATATGGAGTCAGTCTTAACCTTGTGTCTGTCATTATGATTCTCTCTTTACTGTCTGATTAATGCTAATTAATCCAAATTTCCGTCCTATGTTATTTTCTTTACATTATTCATTTACATCGGTCTCCTACCTAAATGACCAAGGATCGGTTCCAGGTCCATAACCCAAAAATATTCAAATATTTTATATATATTATGAAGGTATGGTGTTTAGAGGTGGACTCCTACATAATCTTTTTTGTAACTATGACATAATCCCTTTATCACTGCAATGAACCTTTATCACTGCAATCTCTGAACGTCTTTACATATGTGCTATATTTATAGAGTTTTTTTTTTTTTTTTTTTTTTATGTCCTCTCATTTTTTTTTTTTTTTTTGAGGAAAATATGATAATAAATTTAAATAATAATAATCATATATTTTATTTTCAGAATAATATCATAATAGATTTAAATAATAACAATCACATATATCTTTATACATCAATTTATGAGTTTATAAAGAATTATCAATCAATATTTTATTAGTTTTCCTCTATCTTTATATAACTAATAGATAAAGAATCTCTGATATATTGACAAAATATTAAAAGATAAACAAATGATGAAAAAACTCATTTCTCTATCAGAAATATACCGAATTAAAATGTAACAATCATTTTCTCTATTACCTCACATCGAATTTATATATAATTTAAGATCATATTGATTATTTAACCGATATACTCGAACCCTCCATATATCTTGCAAAACAACACTCGGTTTAAAATATGTTTTAATACTTATAAATAGGATCCACTTTAATTTTTTTTTCATATTAAAACATATTTAATAATATTGTTTCAAGAGTTTTCTTTGCGTTTTGTTGTTTTACTGTAACTACACCCCAAACCTTCCAACCTACACCCCAAATCCTATATCCTATACTTTAAACCTTACACCCCCACCTTAAAACTTACACCTCTCACCCTAAACCTTACACCCTAAATTCTACGCAACAAGGCTTAATAACTCTACTAGAAAACCTTCAAAAACAAAACATTCATGCTTTCCTTATATTTATTTTTTATGTTTTGTTTCTGAACGTGTATCCTTAACTTGATACAACATATGAAAGTACTATATATTTAAAAAAATTTCAACGTACTATGAATTTAGAATAAATTCGTGAAAATTAGGACAAAATTTCACAAATCACAGACAATACGAAAGCCTGAGTGAAAAAAATTTCTCATAAATTTTTTCAGGAGAAATTTTTGTTCAAATTCTATGTAATAATCTCAACAAAATTTGGAAAAAAAAGCGACAAATTTCAATTTAAGCAACAGAAGAGTATTGAATTAGAAAAAAAAAAAACTTTACACACACAATGAGTATTTTAAAAGTTATGGAAGTGCAGTTAGGAATTATCGGGTTGCAGAAGCAAAACCCAGATTGTAATTAGCTATTTATGGCACGCTCTAAGCGAGGATGTCATGCTACCATACTTTTGTGTTTTTTAATAAGGAAGGGTGTCCTCGTTTTCATATGAAAAGTATATTAATGTTATAAGTTGTGTTCACCGGTTTTTTTTTTCATTATTATATTGTAACATGCGTGGTCCTCGTGGGACGCCTTCTATGTTTTCCATTATATTGTTATACTGGAAGCGGGATTGATGAGTGTGAGATAGCCAGCTAGCTGCATCTCAGCCATTACATTCTTGTCTATCTCTGACCTTGGCACAGAAACACTTAGTCGCACAGAGCTGGTGTTGACCATGAGAATGTTAGGAATATCATCTCTGAATTTGACCCCATTTACATGTGGTATCGTTACTTTGATTGCTACGGTGCTGATATGGTGGTTTTGGAATGCACTCAACTGGATATGGCTGAGACCTAAGAGGATAGAGAGGCGTCTAAAGGAGCAGGGTATCCAAGGAAATTCCTACCGTCCCTTGGTTGGAGATATCAGAGATATGATTAAAATGATTAAGGAAGCCAAATCCAAACCCATGGATCCTCACTCTAATGACATTGCACCTCGTGTATTGCCTTACGTTGTCCACACCATCGCTAAATACGGTGAGTCACTCACATACCACATGAATTCTCATACTACTCTTTTCTTTTTGTAACCTATCACCTGGATGAAATTTTTGTTGTATCTCCGTACTCAGTCATTAGACTGGAACCTCATTACTTAACTACAACGTGAACCACTTGGTCATGCTCCCTTTTATACTTCCCTGTGACTTCGTCAACCTTTTAATGCCAAACCTTTATCCACTCAGTTGTCAAATTGAAATTCGCTTTGTATAAGAAAACGGAATGAACAGCACCTAATAAAAATTGCTAACACATATTATTCAATACAGGTAAGAATTCATTTATGTGGCTTGGACCAAGACCAAGGGTATTCATCTTGGATCCGGACAAATTCAAAGAAATGGCTACAAAGGTCTATGACTTTCAAAAGCCCGACATGAGTCCACTTTTCAAGCTCCTAGCATCAGGATTTGCAAATTATGACGGTGACAAGTGGGCTAAACACAGAAAGATCGTGAGTCCAGCATTTAATGTAGAGAAATTGAAGGTTAGTTTGTGGTTTATATCTGTGCACTTGTATGATCTGCAGGTTATCTCGTAAAATGACTTGCATTAGCATGCAAACAGGTCAAATAAACAAAAGGAATTGGCTACATTACTTCCATAGGGAATTAATGAACCCTCTCGTGTGAAATTTCCACTATGACATTTAAAAATATCGTGGAGCGTGTCAAACGTTGAAAGTATTTCTAAAGAATGGCACTAGTATGACATTACCTCTTTTCCACAAGAGAAGCCATTCACATCTCTAGTGTTGTTTGGTCGTTTTTGATGCATGATAAACCCTTATGTTTCTTTACGAGTGACGTTAACACACTACGACATGGTCTGTTTTTATGATTCATGAAAAATTGCCACAGGTCTTAGTACCGATATTTTGCCAGAGTTGCGACGATTTGATCAGTCAATGGGAGAGTGCGCTATCTTCGTCCAATGGGTCGTGTGAGTTAGATGTGTGGCCTTTTGTCCAAAACGTGTCAAGCGACGTCCTTGCTCGTGCAGGCTTTGGAAGTAGCTTCGAAGAAGGAAAAAGGGTATTCGAACTTCAAAGGGAAATGCTTCAACTCACAATGACGCTCTTTAAGTTTGCTTTCATTCCAGGTTACAGGTAATACTACATTTGGAACTAAAATTCATTTATGTTTTGGTTATACAAAGCAAATCCGTTCCAGGAGAAAGCAATTGGTGGCTTCAATTGGGCGTGTAGAGATTTGGTGGTGGCATTTTGATGAATGACACTTTTAATCGTTCATATGTGGTAGGTTTCTGCCAACGCGTACCAACAGGAGGATGAAAGCAATTGACAACGAAATAAGAACATCACTTATGGGTATCATAAACAGAAGATTAAAAGCAATCGAAGCAGGGGAGCCTGCGAACAATGACTTGTTAGGCATACTGTTGGAATCAAATTACAGGGAATCTGAAAAAAGTAGTGGTGGAGGAATGAGTTTAAGGGAAGTAGTGGAAGAAGTGAAGCTATTTTACTTGGCAGGGCAGGAAGCGAATGCAGAGCTACTGGTCTGGACTTTGTTATTATTAAGCAAGCATCCTGATTGGCAAGCAAAGGCGAGGGAGGAGGTTTTCCAGGTGTTCGGTAATCAAAAGCCAGATTATGAGAGGCTTGGGCAGCTTAAAATTGTAAGTTTGATATAATTAACATAAGATAATGTCTTGACTTCATTCATTTGAAGAGGGATAACATTTCTGTTCACTCTTTATCGAACAGGTGTCAATGATTCTACAGGAGAGTCTCAGATTATATCCACCAGTAGTTATGTTCGCTCGGTATCTTCGTAAAGATACAAAACTTGGAGACCTTATAATTCCAGCAGGAGTTGAGCTTGTAGTACCTGTGTCAATTTTACACCAGGAAAGGGAGTTTTGGGGCGATGATGCCGGGGAATTCAATCCAGAAAGATTCTCGGAAGGTGTCTCGAAGGCAACAAAAGGCAAGCTTTCATACCTGCCATTTGGATGGGGTCCTCGAATATGCATAGGACAAAACTTTGGTTTGTTAGAGGCAAAAGTAGCTGTGTCAATGATCCTGCAACGTTTCTCCCTCGAGTTTTCTCCGTCTTATGCTCATGCCCCGTCCTTTATTATTACTCTGCAGCCTGAGCGTGGGGCTCACATCATTTTACACAAACTGTAGAATGCAGTTTTACGGCCTCTTTTGATACAAGTACAAGTGTTTTTGAGAGTTTTTCTATGGAAAATATGTGTTTTTCAGTAGAGAAACTATCGATGCATTTTTACTTTGAATCCGAACAGACCTTTCTGTTGTTAGTAAAAAAAAATCAAATAAATTAGGCTTCTTTGAAGCTTGCTTGCATTCTTAAGGAGCCTGTAATGTTAATTTCCCATCCCTAGTAGTTTTTTCGAAAGATGAGAAATATGAACCTTTAAAGGACATCTATTTCAAGATCAAGTCAGGATTGTTAGATCCATGATAGTTAGTATTGCACAATACGTGATTCAGAAGTCTGGTAATGCAAATTATTATCAACGCATTGTTTTGTTTGATTTACTACATTCCATGGATTACTCGAGTATTGCTGGAATCACAATCTCGAAGTCAATCACATGATATTGAGATCAAGTATGTATCTTTCTCTCAACTCATCAAAACATTTTTTCTAAAGAAAAAGTAACAAAAGGTTTCAAAGTCAATAAATATATCAAGTGCAATACTCCAGTCTAGTGATCGAAACATTAAGATTATGATAATTTTAATATAAGTTGTATTTTATCACAGTAATTCGGGGAATAAATATTATTTTTGTCTTTTAAGATATAGAAAGTGATGGATAAGTTCCTTAATAAAATGTGTAGCATTTGGCTTCTTAAAATTGAATGTCGTTGAGTATGTAAGTAGACTTCCTGTTGATTATGATAATTTTATTATAAATAGTTGTTTATTATCACAGTAAATCGAAGAGTGAATATTTATTTTCATCTTTGAAGAGATAGAAAGCGATGGGTAAATTTCTAAATAAAAAATTTTAGGCATTTAGGTTTTTAAATAATTTCGTTTAATTACCAATGAAGTGAGGGAAGTGAACAACATGTTAAATGTAAAAGTATATCTTTTTTTCCATCTTAACTAATCTTTGTGTCTTTTGATTGAAAACATGGTGTTTAGAATGGGGCAAAGTTAAAATGGAAAGAAAAGAAAGTGAACGCTAACCCGTAATTAGCGTCCAACACATAATCCACCAAATGAATGGAAGTTAATGATGTAGAGTGGACTTCAATATAGAAGACGTGATTAACATCGGTTAGAACGACGTTAAATCCTCGTAATTGTTAAAGTTAGTATCTCTTATGTTTTATTTAAAGTTGTCTCAAAAGAGCATCCAATCTTGAAAGTAAGACTTCAAGTCCATGTGTTGCGGAGTCTACACAAAGAAGACGATGAAGGTATAACGGACTATTAAAGGAGAATTGAATGGAGTACAAACTAAAATTTGATACCTGCAAAAATATTATCTAAAATATAAAGGATATAAAGCAAAATACAATATAAAGGATATAGAGAAAAATACGCACATAATTTATATCGGTTTACCCACAGCCTAGGCTATGTCCAATCCCCTTAAGCAACTTACTCAAGAGTCTTTATCAACTTAAGTATTCTCCACCTCTCTAGTTACGAGTACTCTACTCCTCTCCATGCAACAAGTATTAAATATGACCTTTCCTCATTTCTTCATATAGAGATCTTGGAACATAGACCTTTCTCCTGTCATGTGACGCTATGTTTTCACTGTCCAAGTACCTAACTATGATCAAATTCTTTTATTTTTTGGGGTACCTGTGTCTACTTGAGTCCTTTATGGTTAGTCTTCTTTAGTGGTTCCTTTTTAAGAATGCAACTAGACGATGCACTTATAGATAGGTTGAAAATCCATCAGATTTGTTGCTTTTAGTTTCATTTGAGACCTTTCCTTCATATCCTATCCTCGGTTTTTTCATGAGATTTCCTGAAATTCTTTACAAAAAGATCAAAGGATTTTCCACCTATATTAAATTGAGATATGACTTTCCTTAAGACAAGATTCTCATATATTAGACTATTTATAGTCTTACTATCTTCTTCTTCCATAAGTCTTTTACCAAGGTTTTATTTTAACAAAAGTATTTCCTTTTTAAGTTTCTCAAGGTTTTTGTTTTAATATTCAAAGTTTTGTAGGATAATTAAGTCGACTCAATTATTTCTTAATCATGATTTGTAGTACTTAGTGTGTGATTTGTCAACTAGTGACATATTTTAGTCTACTTGTAGTTGGAATAAAAAGGATGTGATGTATCAAGAAGCCCATAAGTTTTTCAATTAATTATTATTCCTATATGATTATTATTGCAAAACCATTTATTGAAATATGTTAATATTTTAAATAGATTTAAATACCTAAATAAATTAATAATTTGTTTTGTATCAGATACCACAAATTCAAAAAGAAATCTAATGTGAATTATAACTTGTATAATTATAAAATCTCCACATAATAAAATTATTATACAAATAATTATAATTTATTTGTAAATGAAATAAATACAAAAATAGCTTTTATATTCATTATAAATAATAATAAGTTTTTAGCACACATTTATAACAATATAAAACATAACATAGAAAACCTATATAGCATTGCTAATGGGAGAATATGTAAAGAGAAATTACAAAATTCATAGGGTTAGAAAATTAGGTAAAGGTGGTAAAGAGAAGGTGGAAAGGAAATTAACGTTAGCTGACGTTCCGATGTTAGATCGCAGTTGTAAAAATTGAAATAGTTGAAGTTACACCTCAACTAGATTTGTTGAGAGAGAGAGAAGCGCAGAGAGAAGAGAACAGAAGTGAGTCACGATGCTACTCCGAAGATCTCTGCGATACCCATTTCTCCTGGTCTTGATCACTCTGCATCTGCAACTCCTTTCGGGTATCTCTTACTCTTTTCCTTGAATTTGTGTCTTGGAAGAGAATTTCATGAATGCTGATTTAGGGTATAGAACAATATCTGATTTTTAGGGTTTTTCGTTCAATAAAACCAAATAGAACAAGTGGTCTGTGTGGAGATTCTAATAATTTGCATATTTGATCTAATTATGCTCGCTTAACCGCCACCTTGTTCGACTTGCCTCCTTTACTTATTACTGCTAGTAATGCTACCGAGGTAAAGTTCAGATAGTTATTAGGTTTACCGAAGAAATTATTTCTGGCATTTTGATTTTGCGTCTTAAATACGCTGATAAGAAATCCTTTCCGTTCATTTTGGATACCTGGCTGCGTATGGTAGAGGACAGGAGAATCAAATATTAACAGCTTTTAAAATTCCCCCACTTTTACAAGTTAATTAAACCTAACGATTCAGTCTTGAGCACTAAGCCTTTGGCCTGTGTTACTACTTTGTAAAGTTATGTATGATACACCTGTGAATAAACAAATATTTTTATCCATTAATTTATTTTAATTTCTTACAAGAAAGCAGGAGTGGATCCCAACCCCCACCCCCCGCCTCTTATATCGGTGGCTTATGAAAATTTTGTGTCCTTGAAGGCCTAGACAACAACCCTTCAGATGCTAAAAATGAGAATGAAGATGTGAATCATCATGCTTCAAGAAGCTCTGTGGGGCTCAAGATAATTATTATATTCCTTGGTATGGCGACAGTCATAGCATTCTGTGTTTTTCTTTTCAAATTATGGCAAAGGAAGAAGAGAGAAGAGCAGCATGCTCGTCTTCTGAAGCTGTTTGAAGATGATGATGAACTTGAGGTAGAACTTGGTATGCGGGATTGACATTTTATCCCATTCCTTCTATATAGAAAACTTCATTTTCATGTCAAGAAGGCTGTGTGATCTTTTACCATTCAAATCTGGCATGGTTATTTTGAAAAGTTGAAATCAGGCATTTGCTTGTCACCAGTTTGGTCCTCTCCTGGTTTAGCCGGGGAGATTTAGGGTTCAATTCTCGTCTTCTCACTTGATATGAGCAAGATGAAGCAAGTTTATATTTTATTCTTGTATACTTATTTGTAAATCATATATTGGTTCTACTTAATAAGGTGATGTCAATTAATAAAAAAACTATCTGATGTGAGTATTCTGTTTGAACTTTTTTCCTGCCATAATAACACACACACTGGCTCTATGTTGCATTTTTTTGCACGTCCGGTACGGAGACTTCCCAAAGCTCAACCCATGTAAAAGTGGCAGTATTTTCTTTTATGAATTATAAATGTTATGACTTGAGTCCTATTCTTTGCAACCATATGCCATACCATCAAAGATATTCAATAATAAAAAAAACTAATCTGAATAGAATAAATCCAGTTTGCCATGGTCTAAACTCATGGTTTCTTGTAATATAGATTAAAATGTGAGTAAATATTCATTTTGGTCCAAAAAATATGAAAGGTAATAAATGATCCTTACAAGAATTTTGGTGACATTTAAATCTTTTAGTTATCTTTCGTTGAGAACATTGGTTTTCTACTAAGAATCGTTAATAATATTTTAGTCAAATAAACAATTGTGTGTAGATTAGGTGATACTCTTTCTGTTTCCTACTAGATGCACTACTAAAAGTGAGATGTTCGACAAATCCAATAAAAGTATGACATCTTGTTAAAATATAAGCAAAAGGACTGTTTACTTCCCAAAAATATGTTTCATTATCCCCTTGCTAGATAGGGTTCCTCCTGGTCTTGGTTACCCAAAGCAGATACCCAAAGAATGCTTGATGCAACTACATGAACAAAAATGCAGCCTCCAATAATTTAGTTGAATCTGAGCAATCAAACCCAAAGGTACTATCTCCTGTCACACTACAATAAACATGCTCCTTAGGTTATATCATATATTTAACTCTTATAAAATTAAAGTATATATCAACATATACACATGTAACATTCAAAGAAATTTATTATTTAAGAAACAATTATTCTTTTACACTTAAGATTTTTCCAAATTTACATTATAAAAAAACTATTTCACTTAAATAATGGTGCAAAAGTTATAATAAATAAAAGATAACAAAAACTAATAATTTGTATCATTATTTTAATGTTCTAGAGAATGAGTAAGTGAAGGATTTTGTTTTCTTCATCCATCAAATTTTAACTTCTACTCCATAATTTGGACTTGCATTTCATGATTGATCTAAAATAAAAAAATTATTCTCATTAGTTTTTAAATAAGACCTAGGTTTTCCTCTCCTCCTCTACACTTTTCATGTTACTATTTTAGTTGGTATTTTGTACGATTGTGCTCATTTTGAAGAACGTAAATCTAATGTTTTCAAAGGAAATGGAGGACTTTTGAAAAAACAATTAAAAATTGAGATCTCAAATGTAATTTCAAAAGAAAAATTCACTTAAAAAATAGTTTATAAAACAATCTAACAATATACTCTTTTTAAAACTTTTAAAAAATAATTATAAAAAAATTGATTAGATTAACTTTGATACATTAGATATCAATGAATTGGTCCATTGCATTTTGAAAAGTAATGGATTATCCATTAACCATTCATAGAATTAAATAGATGGATTTGATCCAATTAATTTTTCTATATTTTTCTTGGATGGATTTTATCAATTTACTTGTAGATAAAACTAAATGAATGATAAATAAATGGATTATTTTCTCATCCTATACGAGGCTTCCAATTCCCAGGCCTGGCATAAGCTGTTGGTTGGAGAAAAGCTAGGAACAAGATGAAAGATACTGCCTGTTTCCTACAATTGATCCCAACTGAGTCAATTCTCTTGAGTCAATTCTCTTGACTCTTAACATGGACTCATAATCCGGTTTACTCGTACTAAAGCAAACAGAGCAAGAGACTACAACCGAAATCTCACTTAAGAAGCAGCAGCTAGCAATCATAATAGAAGGTTTCCTGGTTTATAGTAATTAAGAAATTAACCAATCAACAAATACACTAGATTTTATCAAAGGGTAGAAGTACTTATACTTATTGAGGGGGTGACATGCACTTACAATTTAACAGAAAACAGTGAATTTGCATTGAAATTACTAAGTATCAAAACCAGATCAGAAAAGATCACCAATCCCATAATGCATGATTGTCAAACATGGAATAAAAGTAATTGCATAATTGTCATGGCACTTGCACAAGTATTTAACACTGCAAAAGAGCAACAGCTATTTGATGTCACCATCCAAGAGAAAAATAATAAATAAATTCTCTGAAGTTCGAAGTAGCTACTATCAAAGAATGGCACAATGACTCTGAGCTCGCTGGCGAAGTTCTTCATGGGCCTTCTCAAGATGTTCTCTCAATTTACGTATTTCTTCATCTGATCTCATTTGAGCTAACATTGCCTTCTCCTCAGCCTTAAGTCTTGCAGCTTGCTCTTCATCTAACTGTTGCTTAAGCCTCAAAGTTGCCTCACTCAATTTTGATTCAACCTAAAAATTCATATAATTAATCCAAAACAAAAATATTGGGGGTAACGCTCCATTTATTATGTCAATACTATATTCAGTGTTTGGCCACGTGTACTCATGGGAGTCAGGACCTTCAAGAGTATAAGCGCGTAACAATAAAAATTAAAATGCATTAGAATAATGGCACGGCCACATGCAAGCTGAGAATTATCTAGCCAAACATATATTCTTCCCCATTAAATCTACCAACTGGTGGCCGGGGCTACGTTAAAATATCTGATAGTCTAGGGGAAAAGGAAACTCTTCAACCCTTTCAGTTAACTTGGCCTACGATCCCATCCAAATTCTCTTTAAAAAAACTGATAAAGCTTTTGGTTTTGGATTATCTTTAGGATTTAGAGTTTAGGGTTTACCACACAAATATTCTAGGCCTCCCGTATTTGATATATGAAATAAAAATCATTAATGATATCAGATTTACATTGTCATTTTCTTCTAAAAGATAGCAACAGCTTCCCGCTTCTACTTGAGTACAACTTGAAGATAAGCTGCCCATTCTTTTAAAAGTTTGATATTCAAATACACCTTTCTTAGCACCTATAGCTCCTGTCCCACTCTGATAAGTACATGAATGAGGATAAAGAAAAAGAACAAAAACACATCATTCCAAGGAGGATAATTAAAAGCATGTCAAGACAAGATGTTCTTGCTCACCAAAATAATTCTTTAATTTTTTTGTTTTGTATTTCTTGGACTTGTAAAAATTGGGAGTTCTTTTCTTGTAAGTTTAGTGCAAATAATAATTGGTAAAATAGGATTTAATTGGGTTATTCAAGCCCAAATAGGAGCTAGTGGTACAGCCAAGAGGAGAGTGCATTTAGAGCTCCAAGGGTGCAAAGAGAAGGCAAGGAAAACATGTTCTAAAAGAGGCAAGGAAAGCATGGCCAAACACTTCCCATGCCACTTGATTTTTGGTGGTTTGCAGTTGATTAGGAATTTGAATTTTAAATTCAAATTTCCCTCTTATTTTCCTATTGACTTTTGGTCAACACCTTTGGTAGGTCCTAAAATAGGAGTTTGCATTTTATTTCATTATAATTAGCATTTACATTTGAGGGTGGCTTGTCCTGCCCATGCCTAGCCTTTATAAAAACACTTTTGAAATGTATAGAATTGAGTGTGATTCTTGGCATTGAGCGTATGAAGAGTTTCTTAGAATCTTATTTTGATTCCAAGAAATCAAGTAGTTATTCAATACTCGGTGCTTATCTCAGAGAAGCATGGAGTCCTCTTCTTTTACAAATGGCACACCATTCCTTAGTCTTCTCACCCTTTTTTTCTTCCTTTAATTCATTCATCCATAGCTAGCTCAATTCTTGTTCCTATTTTCTAGTGTTGTGCTTATTCTAATCTGAAATTGTGATTGGAATCCTTGACTCAAAGGTGATCATGAAAGTATTTCATGATAGTAACACATGAGGAGATTCAACTATTGCTATTAATTCATATTCATATGCCTATATGCATCCTATTCTTATACAACCTATAACACTCCCACTCCCAGTCCAACATAAAAAGAAAAAGAAACACAGCTACATCCCTTTTATCTATTCATCTCAGTAATATAAAACAACATGGACATAAAAAGTACCATCTCAGTAATTCGCTTTAATTGATCATTATACTTTTGCTGCATTTGCTTTTCAAACTCCAATATTGCTCCTTCAGAATAATGTCCTTTTAAAGAATCAAACTTTCTTTGTTGGTTATGCAGATTCATTGCTCCCTTCTGCAGTCAAATGAATGAAATGATGAATTAACTGATATAATATAATGTTTTCCAATATTTAATGTTTGCAAAAAGCTTCACCTTCAGTTCTGTAAACAACTCATCTGTATAAGGTCGTCCACCATTTCGTGATAGAACAATGTTTACAAAAGAGAGAAGTTGTTGAACTTGTCCAGAACGTTTCCCTTCATCCTTAGTCTTGTTATCAAAAAGTACAACACGATTCTCACACAGAACAAGAATTTCCTACAGTACAGTTAATTCAAAATCTCAGTTGACGATCAACAAAACTAGGAATTTCCCATTTGAGATTTGGCAGATGGACTTTCCTATAATTCAAGATATATTCAGCCAGGACAGAAGTGTATCATGCTACTAAAAGAAGCAGAAAATAACATTTTATTGGCTGGAAATTATTGAAAATTACAAATTTTGATGAGTTTCACATCTAAATCAAGAGAGAGATTCAATAAATATGAGAAATAAAACCACCAACATTAGAGTCTCATTGACATTTTTTACAAGAGTTAATCCAACATGTAAACAAGGCAAGTGAAGCACTTTTAAGAATTATGCTACTCGGCTATTTATATCTTTTCTTACAAGATATACCCATAAGAAAGTTCATAACAAATACAAGTGAATTCCAAATAATTTATTTGCCAAGCATAATACAAGAGCAGATGACAAAGACAAACCATTGCACCAATCTTTCTGCATGCACAGGTTTTAATCCAAATGGCATCAGTTGGGCATTTGAACCTGTTTATTTGTGATTTTCATGAGAAAAAAATATTTTAATTAAAAATTTTGTTTAATTTACTTATAATTAGATAAGTTGTAGTCGATGAAAAATATAAGATCCCAAAATAAAACCAGTTTTATTACTTTTCTCATAAGTTAAAAAAAGCAGCTTCTAGGAGGGAAAACTCGAAAAAAGGTAATGGAATAAATGTGTGCTTTTTTAAAGCATATCCAAACATGCATAAAGATTTGTGCACCAGGAAAATGAGATAAAAAAATACATACTTGAGGTTTAGGTAATAACTTACTGAGGAGCATAAATAAATTGGATGTATCTGTCAAAAAACAATTGATGTTCACATTTGCAAAACTTACAATTTGTAAATTTAAAATTTCCACTAAGATCAAATGAATTTGTCAAAGTTTTGACCTAAAGATATAATATGTTCAAAAGATTTGTGACCGCATCATTCAATTTAACCAGAAAACTAGACCACAGTAACCACTACAACAAGGTTAAAATCCAATGAATATAAGAAAAAAAATAGTTTAATCTAGATTGCAATGCTCAGAGAGAAAACCTTTAAAGCCTTTGGACATTCACGACCTAAATATTCTTCAATACTCTCATTGTTTTCTTCCAATTCATCTCCTCCAGTGAAGACCACAATCATGTAATCAACAATTTTGCTTCCAAATAATCTCTGCAAGCTCCGTAGAGCAGTTTCTTCTTCCTCAGTAAACCGTGTTCTAATTGAGAACACTACAACGATAGCATGGATCCCATCCTTAGCCAAATCAATGCATTTGACAATTTCCTTTCCAACAAACTCTGATCCAGAGGACAAATCAAATAATCCTGTGAAACATTGTAGGTCAGATGAATGTGACTCAAGCTTTCAAGAAACACAAGAAATGGATAAACAATCTGACAGGAATCTCTAGACTCTCTCACTAACATTAATATTCTCCACATCCCTAATAAACTCTACCCTTTCCAAAACCAACTTTGCCCCTCCCACTAATTCTTATTGGACCCCTGACCTTGGGAACTTGGGCCAACAAAAACACACTAAAAAGGGCGTAGGAGTATGATTCATATCAATACCAAGTTCATTCTTTTAAATTAACTACTTCACGAAGGATTTGCAAACTTTGTAAAACCCAGCGGATGAATTTTCTGTCTCCAAGGAAAACCATTTTGATTCCCTAATAGAAAAATTCCTAACTCTCCCTAGCTCGTAGCATTTGGCATGTCCTCAAAGCAATAGGAAGGAGATTGTTCCTTGATTGCAGCAGTTGATTTTATTCCCACATCTGCCTTGTCCTCAAAGCAAAAGAAAGGAAATTGTTCATTGACACTAGTCATTAAGGAACTCAATTAAAACGTATGTTCCTTTAGGGTGTCATCATTAGAAAGTATCAATTCATCTTGACCTTAGAGCAATGCCTCTAAGTTTTAAGACTCATTTTAGTGTCCAATCCTCCCGACATCATCAAAGTGTGCATACAAAATCTCAAAGAAAACACAAATGACAGGAATTTCTATATAATATTTGAATAATTCATTGTTTTATTCATAATAGAAGGGGAAAAAAACAGGGAAGGATAAGAGCCGTAGCCCCAAGTATGAAAGCTCTAGACTTAACAACAATATTCCCTACACCCCAAATAGAATCTATATGCTCTCTGTATATAACCAACTCTGCCCCTCCCATTAATTCTTGCCTAGGGCTGTATTGGGCCATAACCTTGGGGATTGGGGCCCACAGGAGTATGCTAATAGGAGATTAGGAGTGTGATTGCTATCACAATCACATAAGCTCCTGAATTAATGTTATCAAGCCTTTACCTGGGGTGTCAATAACATTAACACGTTGTCCATCATCTAGTTCTGCTGTCTGCAGTTCACAAGAGGTGGATACAGCAGAAGAGCTAGCCCTTGATAAGAAGACCCTCCTTCCGATAATGGAATTACCCGTTGCACTCTTGCCATTACCAGTTCGTCCAACTAAGACAACTGTCCGAACCTCATTAGACGAGGAAGAAGTGAGCTCCCAATCATCATCAATAGAATTTCCACCCATTGTTAATCGAGGTAACTGAAACAAAAATTAACAAAAAAAGCTTAATGAAAACCAATTTTAAAGTATGTTGGTGAAAGGGATAAGACGAGATTTTAGAGTAATTTGCTCAGTACGTCCAAAAAATTAAAAATAATTTTTTCTTCTCTCCAAATCCTCCAATATTAAAAGACGAACATAAATTGAAAGGAACATTTTTTCTTCTTCAGAATTCTAAATTTTTAAACCAAAGCCCTTCCTCCTTTAAATCAAACATGTGAGGAAAACAAGGTTTATAATAATAAAGAACCAGCACGACAGACCCTGACAGAAGTCTTAGTGAGTAGTGTTTAATATTTTGAAACAAAACAAAACAAAACACGAACTCTCTTAAAGGCTGATGTAAATGATGAAACACTGAAAGTTAGAAGAGTTGAACTATAGAATCATCCTCGGCCGAGGAAAAACAGAAAGATAAATAAATACAGTAATCGCCATAACAGAAGGTAGAACTGCACTTTCTAACCTCTAGGAAGAGCCTTTTTTTCCAAACAACAAACCCTCAACAAACCCTCGACAAACCCTCTGGAAACAGACTGAGTACAACACAACACTGCCACCAAGAAGAACAGAATTTTGGCTATATATATAATAAGATTTTACAAATATTGTATGTGAAACTTGCTTAAAATTGAAGAAGTGTTTAATTAAATGTATAATGAGAAATATACATTATTTTAATTTTATGGTGTAGATAAGATATTAAATAATTAAATTAATAAAAAGTTGTGTATAAAAATAATTCATAAGAAAGAAACTTTCAAGTTTTAATTTAATCAACAAAAAAATATAATATTTAATAAAAGTTACACGGTTGATTTTATTTCATATAAAATAAAATAGTTATTTGTATCTAACTTTTTCAAAACTTTTCTTCTTCAAGTATTTTTAAAAATATAATCATTCATCTTTAATAATGTATTATTTTTCATCTTTATCAAGCTTCTAAGGATTTTTTTTTGGAGTTTCAGCAAAGATGGTTTAAAGAAATATAAGCATTCATCTTTTACAATATATTAGTTTTCATATTTTCTTTAAAAAATAGTATATTTTCAGAAAATAATAAACCATTTAAATTATTTCTATTTAATAATATAAAATATTTATCGTTAAATAAAAACATAGTTTACATATTTAAAAGTATTCATTTATCGTAAATTATTGTACATTTTACATACGTCAAAAAAAAAGTGGAAATTGTACTTTTTTTCTAAGTAGTGTTAGATGAGATCAACGCTTCTTTTAGTTTTTTGAAATACACATTTACTTTTTTTTTTATATTTTCAGTAAACAAAATTAATTTTTCTTGTTTTATTTAAAAATAACATATTTATTAAAACTTAATTAAGAAATGTTAAAATTAAAAATTAAAAGAAGAAACTTAAATTAGCTTAAAGATTTATCTATCCCTTCCATTTATATGGCAGTTATAGAATAGAAAGGACAAATTCGTCATTAAAAAAGATATGGGGTGCAGGATAGCAGGGTAGATAGCCCACGGCTTGAAAGGGTATTTTCCGTGAACATTTTGGCGCCAATCTGTATTTGTTTTCTTTTTGGCGTCGGTGTGTGCGAGTGAGTCACAAAGAGCGATAAGGATCTTGAAATCAATTAAATTAATTTTGTTGTGTGCTCATATTTATCTTCCTATAGGCATCTGAATTATCCAATGGCATCCAATAATCCTTTGGATATCATGGAGAATGAGGTATGAAAATGGAAAAATAGCTTCTTGCAATTTACAAACTCCGACCAAGTCTTATTCTCTGGGCTGTTAATGTATGCAATTTTAGGAATTTGATTGGGAAGCAGCTGCTAGAGAAATCGACGTTGTTTGTCAGATGACGAGTGACGCACAGGAAAAGGGAAAGGAAAAGGGAAAGCAGCAAACGACTCTCGATAGGTTCGTGTCTATTGCCAACGCCAAGAAGGAATCCTCAATACCTACACCAACACCGCAGTTGGAAGAAGATGACGAAAACCCTACCTTCGTCCACCACATTGATGCGGAGGCAGCTAAAACCTGGATATATCCGGGTACAGTTGTTGATTTCCCTACACTACACTTTCGTTCACACTTGAAGATTTTTAATCAATCGCCTTTTGCAATTTGCGTTGCAGTTAATGTTCCTCTCCGTGACTATCAATTTGCTATTACCCAGTCCGCACTCTTCTCAAACACATTGGTGGCCTTGCCAACGGGACTTGGCAAAACACTCATTGCTGCAGTCGTCATGTATAACTACTTCAGATGGTTTCCTCAAGGTAATTTCTTGTGCTGCCTTATGTTATGTATCCACAAGTTTTACAGTTTCAATGCTACATACTCTTTTAACCGATAAAATCATCTGATGCTTCCTTTAACAACAGGCAAAATAGTCTTTGCTGCTCCTTCTCGGCCACTCGTCACGCAGCAGATTGAAGCTTGCCACAATATTGTTGGAATACCTCAAGTAGCAACTTTTTCTTGTTTCTTATTCACTTTTTTCTTTTCTTCCTTGAAAATTTTGAAATATTGGGGAAAAATTTAATTGCAGGAATGGACAGTTGATATGACTGGTCATCTAAGTCCTCCCAAAAGGGCTCAACTTTGGAAAACTAAGCGAGTATTCTTTGTCACTCCTCAAGTATTGGAAAAGGATATTCATTCTGGTGATTTTTAATGTCATTTTAATTCCATAACTTATCTGCATATTGATTTTTTATGTGTCATATACCATGCTTTGCATTATCTGATATGGCTCAATATCTTTATTTTGTGCACGACTTAATTTGTTTCAGGTACATGTTTGGTGAAGTACTTGGTATGTTTGGTTATTGATGAAGCTCACAGAGCAATGGGAAATTACGCTTATTGTGAAGCAGTTCGTGAGGTTTGATTCTTTTGAGGCTTTTATTTATTACTGGACTTTATTGATAGAGTATGTTTCGTCATTATTACATATAATTCATTCATCCCTGTTAGTTTTTTTATCTGGTTTTTAGTTAATGGCTGTACCGGTACAGCTGAGAATATTAGCCTTAACTGCAACACCAGGATGTAAGTTTTTGAGTATCTTGTGTTCTTTTCAGTCTTTAACCTTGAACAATATTGTGTCAGTAATTCTAAGTTTGATATTCAGCAAAGCAACAGACAGTTCAGGCTGTCATTGATAATCTGCATGTCTCCAGACTTGAATATCGCGGCGAAACTGACCATGATGTTATCTCATATGTTCACAATAGGAAGATAGAATTGATACAGGTAGTCTATGCGTGCCTATTTGAAATCTAATTCATACTTTCTGCGTTTTCTAGAGATATTTGTTGCAATTTTACCAGGTTGCGATGGGCCCAGAAGCTGTAGAAATAAATAACATGTTTATGGAAGTAATACGCCCTATAGTAGCGAGACTTACAAAAATTGGTGTCATTCAAAACAGAGATTACCGTACTGTAAGGTTCTCTGCTTCTATTTTGTTTTCATTTTTACCAGTTTCAGATTGCTCTACCTATTGTCAGCAAATTAATACATGACTTATTAGCGATTTTTATTGAAATAATTGAAAAGAAATATTTGAGTAAGGATCACACTCTCCTTCCCCCCTTAATTTTTCTTTCATCATCTATTGAGGTTAATTGTTGTAACCTGAACACTTGAGTTGAGATACATTTAGTAAAAGAGTAACAATAATTTGTGATTTCTTTTGTTCATAAGATGCATTCAATTTGTCACACACGCATTGTGAAATTAAGGAAACTGCGTTGTGCTACATACATCCTATATTTTGAATAGCGACATATCCATAAAGTTGGGTTTGAACATCAAATTATGTAATTGCTACAGATTCAAAAACATAATGTTTCAAGGACCTCGATAAATAATTGGAGGTTAATAAAATCCAAGATTCACTTTAACTCAAGCAGAGTACTTTATATTTATTAAATCTATATAAATGATTAGGTAGTGGCAGACAGGCCTTCTTTCCCCCCTCTATTTATAGTTTCACCTATAAGATTATTGGGCCTTCTTTTATTATATGTTTTGCATGAATAGTATTTTCAAACATGATTAATTTTTATAATTTTCTTAACTATTGTTTTTAAGATTTATTAACTTTTAGTTGTTAGCTATCTTACCTTTTGGTCTGGCCTATGATTAGCCAAAATTACTTCGGGTGGATGATATAGCAAATCATTAACTATCTTTCTTTTGAATGTTTGGCAGTTGAGCCCTTGTCAATTACTTGAAATTAGGGAAAGTTTTCGTCAACGGCTTAGGCAAGATCTTTCTCATGTCAACTATGAAGATGTTGAAGGGTATTTTGGAGTTCTCATCACTCTTTATTACATCCATAAGTTACTTTCAAGCCATGGAATAAGGCCAGCACACGAGATGCTTGAGAGAAAATTAAAGCAAGGGTATACTTCCTATATACAGTTTATATAAGCTAAGTTAGTCAACAAATTGATAGGATATGTTTAGATTTTCTGTTTACATTATTACATGTGGTAAATGTCAGATGCATTAAAAGGATGAATATCTAAACTCTAAAGTATCTTTAAAAATGGCAGAGGGCAGAATATATAGGGGGATATTGGGAGTCTTTATTTGATTGTTAAATATGCATTGCTGATTCCTCTCGTCATGTTGTCTACTTGTTATGAATTTAACACAGCTGAACCAAAACCTAAAACAACAAAACATGTTAGTCAGTCGCCATTGCCAATAGATGTGTCAAAATCTATAGCTTGGTTGATTAATTTCTAGATGCAATAGGGATGTCTATATAATGCATTTTTTTTGTGGTAAATTATTCATATTTAGACCACTGATTTGTAATATTTCGGTGTATACATTATTGAACTAGATTTGGAAAATAGTGATCACTGACTGGTAACTGATACTTGGTTGTCTTTGGTTGAATAGAAGGTCAATGTTCTATTACATGTAAAGTCATTTAGCTTTATGCTCTTAGTTCATATAGCTGAGAGCAGAATATCTAAGAAACTTCTGTAACCATGTTATGCTTGTCTTTTGATATCTAATTTATTTAAAGGCTTTGCAGGAATATTTTATTATGTTATTGCCAACATTTATGAATTACATATTTATATACATTTAAGTTCTGAAAAATGATTCTATAACGATAACTTTCAGATATTTTGCAAAATTTATGAGTAAAAGTGAAGTTATTCTGAAAGCAAGGCAACTAATGCAGCAAACTTTGTTTCATGGAGCGTCGAGTCCAAAATTGTCCAAAATGCTAGAAGTATTGCTGGAGCATTTCAGTAAGTATTATTCCGTTTGTCAAAAGGTGTTAGTATTTGCTACTACCTTCTTACTGTAATGTTATGTAAAGGAAGTTTTGAATTCTTGAGGTAAATGACATTGGTCTTAGTTCTCACAGCATATTATACCAAAGAAAACCAAGCTGTGACATAAGATTAATTGTGCCACCAGTTAATTGAAGTAGGGAATTGATGTAAATTTATAGCGATTTTATTTTTTCACTTTTGAATGCTTTAAATTCCGATGAAGAGGCTAATTATGGATTTTAAAATGATGTTCGTTATGCTTTTTTAGTTTGACCTAGGGGTGTTTAGAAGAGCTTCTATGAAAAGAATAGAGAAAATAGACACTTGGAATAATATTTACTTGTGTATCGTGTTGTATAATGATAAGATAATGTGATCATAAAACTTAAAGCACTCACATCTACATGCTATAATCCTAACGAAATAAAGAAACAAATAATCAAATATAAGAAAACTAATTTTAAGAGAAAAATTTTAAGATACTCTAAAATATTCAAAGTTAAAATATTGATAATATGAGATATCCCAACAGTGTATTTAGGATGCTATTATCCTTTATGATTTGGGCAGTTATATTATGTCATGGACTCAAGGCTGAGTTTTTTTCTAGAGGTTAGAAGGTAAATATACTGTGTTTTAAAGATGAAAATAGTTATACACATATACTCTAGTATTATCACGAGGTGCTAGAATTAGAGTATAGATGTATAAAATTTCCGGTGGGTTCCCATCATAGAGTACAGTCAGTACAAATGACGGGAAACCAAAAAATAAAGTTCTCAAGAAGATAAGTTTTATTGAAATGGAGAGAGCTCAAAGCTATTGCAAATACAGAAGTAACAGAAAGAAACCAGAGCCTAAGCTCCTCAGAGAAGATAGTATCTGCCCAGAAAAATGCGTAACAAGTTATGATTTCCGTAACAGATCTATTATCCACTGGGCTTACTAAATTTTCCTTTTTCCATGTCATCCCTGTCCCAACTACCTCCTTTGCTAACTAACTCTAATCTCCAACTAGAATAAACCCTCCATATTGTGGGTCTTCTCTGACTGTGGCCAAGTGTCTGGGTTTGTACTGCAGGTTCTATCTACAAATATGAAACGATGTTCGTGATTTACATTATTTTAAGATTTAAATGTCAAATTACTACTAGTGCTCAGATTTGCTGTATTCTGTAGCCTTTACATTTCTATTTTATCATGTTCGTGGAGGTTGTTTGTGTCAATTGTGGAGTATATTTTTGAAGTTCTAAACATCTACCACAGCATATGTTCAACTATGATATATATACAATTTGATTCTACAATTCTCCTTTATAGAAAAATAAAGAAAGCGAGAAGAATTCACCTTTGTTCATTTCTTTCTCCCATTCATTTTCTTAACAAAGGAAGGTATATAACACATGTAAAAATAGGTATGAGTAATATGTTTTAAGGCTTGGAGTAAACATTTTTTCACGGTGTCATGTAGAAACTTTTGCTGTTTCTTGGAGTTTTAAATCCTAGAGGAATTCAATGGAAAGAGACTTGCTTGATGTGTTGGAGCAGGCTGTAAACCCTGCATGAGAAATGTTAGATCCATAAAACATGTTCAGACTTGAAACTAAAAAACTCCTCCCATCAGATAGTTCCTTTCTTTGGGACTTCAACGGGATAATAAGATTATCTTTTAACCAACCGTATACAGACAAACAATGATTTTGTTTAATGGGGGCGGGGACAACTGTATAGGATAATAGGAGTAGAACATTATTATTTTGACATGTTTTGGCGTATGTTAGACCATTCTTTTTTCGTTTCTTCTAATGTAGGGAAGATATGTTTCTTTGCTTTTGGGATTTCTTTTTTCCCATTTCTAAAATAGTTATTCTGTTATAAAACTGAATTTGATTTTGAATTCTTTCTGACTGAAAGGACTGTTTCAAAACTGTCTTAGACATATTGGTACAAAATTTCAGTCATCTGCTTCCTGTTGAATTTCGGTTTGATTTTTTGTTTTTCTAATAAAGTTCCTTACACTCTTTAATGGATGCATTATGTATTGAATTAATGCTCTTGGATGTGTTTAATAAACTATCATTATACTGATAAGCGGATGATGTCTTTGGATGTGGTTGCAGAAACCAATGATCCGCAAAACTCCAGGGTAATTATTTTCTCTAATTACAGAGAAAGTGTCAGGTAAAATTAATTCGAATCATTTAATATCATATTCTACACAGTTATTGGAAACTTTTGGCCAAATTAAAAAATATATTCTGTTAATTCAATGCCTTCAGGGATATAATGAATGCACTTGAAGATATTGGGGAATTAGTTAGAGCTACCGAGTTTATTGGTCAAAGTTCAGGTACTTTTGATTATACTTTGCTTTAGAATTATGGTTGAGTGCTGAACGTAACATTTCTGTTATTCCCAAAAACATTCGTTATTTGGTACACTATGACCTATGGAATTGACATTCATTCACAAATACCTAAATCACATATTTTGTTTCCCAGTTCTTAAAATATTGGTTGTCATCAACGAAAGAGGTAAATACCAGCAAACTACAGTATATTGAGTTAGATATAAACATGAAAGAGAATATAATCTTTTAAAATAAATTGTCATCAAATTGTACATAAAACTAATGATTTATTCTTAGAAATTACTGAGAAATTCAATCCTATAAAGTATTATGATGATCATATCAGTAATTAATGTGACACTGAATGACTTTCCTTGATGTTTCAATCAATTAAGGTAACTCCTAAATAGGTCGCAGCTACTAAGGTAGGCTTAAGGTTGCTTTTCAACATTAAGTCTATGCTGTCAACAAATTTTTTCTAGATACAATAAGCCTCTATATATGGCATTACTAAACAGATTTTATTCTGGAGTGAATTTGAGGGCTGAATTTGGGATTTTTGCTTTTTTGCTCCCACTTCTCTTTCTTTCTTTTGAAAGTGAGCTTTACTTATTTCCCTTCTCGTTAATACTACTTGTGTCCTTGAAGAGTACCTCTACTTTTTTTAATAGGAACACAAAGAAGCCGTGTTCTTAAACTTTCCATTGAAGGAACCTCTTCACCTATAAGAATCTAATCACGCACATGGTCAAAGTTTGGATTCAAACTACAATGAACTAGAACCATGTATAATTGGTCAAGTTTCATCTTCCACTCTTCTAATCAGTTAGCCTCTAGGAACATTTTATGTTCATCAACAGCTGATTGTGCTTGAACAATATATATCATATCATGATCATTCTGTTTAAGAGAGGTCAATTGTTGAGCAGAATCGTAAATCCTGGAATGTCATTAGCAAAAATACGCTGAGCCTTCATATCTTGGAGGTTTTGAGAGTCTCCAATATATTTTGGTTCCGCTGACTGCCACAACTCTACATGCAATTGGAAGTCAAGCTTCTTCCGTTGGGCATGTTCCTAAGTTGACACTTAGGTAAATATTATTTCAAGAAGATCACAATATCCTAAACCTAGAACCACAAGTCTACATAAGCATAACACAATAAATAATTCTTACCATTAAGTGATGGTGGGTGTTCCAAAATTGAAAAAGTTGGGCTTGCAGAGGACATTGATAGAAAAAGAGGAGAGTTTTCAAGAATTCAGACAACTGACTTGCCACCCTAAAAGGGGTAAAAGATCAAAGGTGAAACTTGAGAAGTTGCCTGAAGTCCCTGAAAAAGTTAGAGGTCAGCAGTGGCTGTTGGTGGTAGATGACGGCTGCTGGCGGTGAACAGCAGTGGAAATCACACCTGAGTGACAGAGTGGAATCAACTCCACTCTGATACCAACTTGAATATTTGATTAAGGGAACAATGCTCGAGTGAGTATTTCACCCAGCACTGTAGTGTATACGTACATATACACACACATATAGATAGAGAAATTGCAGAAAAGAGTACAAGAGAAGATTAAGATGATAGGTTCAGACAGGAAAACCTAATCTTATATAGACTTTTTCTTTCTTTTTATCTGACAGTAGATATCATAAACAACTAGTCTCTTTTCAATGTAAGTATTACTTTTTTCTGGCCTCAAATAATTCTTAAATCTTAATCATTGTTAATCATTGTTGACATCTGCAGTTCTTTCTTCTGGGCATATATTTGTAGGAAATGTTTTATCCTCCAATTTGTATATTTTCTTCTTTTTCTTTCCTTTTCTTTTGTTCCTTTTTGGCATTCATCATTATTTTGTTTGTAGAAGAAAATTGATTATGTTGTTGTTTATAAAGAAAGTCTTCATTTTAATGATGTACAGGGAAAACAATGAAAGGTCAGTCCCAAAAGGTTCAACAGGCTGTGCTGACGGTATGTATTCTCTTTAGTATAAGATTCACACTCCTTCTATGCGCTTACATGGTTGATCAACAGAAATTTCGGTCTGGCGCCTATAATGTCATTGTTGCAACATCAATTGGCGAAGAAGGTCTTGATATCATGGAAGTTGATCTTGTCATATCTTTTGATGCTAATATTTCACCACTTAGAATGATTCAGCGAATGGGGAGAACTGGAAGAAAGCATGATGGACGAGTTGATATCCTTTGATTTTCAGTTTATTTGTTTCTTGGCAATTGCTACTTCTGAGAAAGAAATGAACATTATTGGCATTTCCTATTATAAGTTTTCTAAAATGCTACAAGTATTTGTTTCATTGGTTCCTTAACAGTTATTACTAGTTTTTGCTTGTGAAGGGTCTGAGTTGAAGGGCTACTTGCGAAAAGAGGCAAAGAGCAAAACTATAAGTAGACACATGCGCAATGGGGGCATAAATAGCTTTTCCTTTCATCCTAGTCCAAGGATGGTCAGAAACTGTCAGATAGCTTCCTTTCTTTTTTTGTTTGTGCTTTTTATCCTTACCAATGTTACTAAATATTTTTGTAGATTCCTCATGTCTTCAAACCAGAAGTTCAATATGTTGAGCTGTCCATTGAGAAATTTATTCCTCGTCAAAAGAATGTGAAGGATGACAAGCTCCACATTTCTCCATCGAAGGGAAAACTCACTGTGGCTGAAATCAATTTACTTGAAACGTATTTTCAGCCTACTGGAGAAAACATCTGTAGAACGTCTCTTATTGCCTTTCCCCACTTTCAGACCTTTCCTTCTAGAGTGCATAAGGTGAAGCATTCATCTGGAACATTGATGCTTATAGACATGATGCAGCGTTTGCAAGGGCTAGCATCATTTCCAAAAGATGAAGAAACTTCTTCACTTCAGGTATTAATTACACTGTATGAAATATGATCATAGTCATACTATGACTGTTTTTTTTCTTTTTTGGTAAAATGATGTCTGTTTGAGTGGTTCAGGAAGATCTGTGCTTGGGACATAGTAAGCCAGTCACCAGTACCAAACTTGATAAAGCTAATATGGGTAATATCATCTGTTTAATTTTCTCTCCTAAGTTCTAATGCCAAACAATAAGAACTTCCATTGTCAACATTGCAGAAGAAAAGAGTTGCTGTATTTTAGTTTTTATCTTTTACTTTTCAAAATTATTTACTTCTTGATGGATATTGATAATAAATGTCCTTTTTACTTCTGTGAAGATGTTGCAAATATCTAGTAACATATCGAATTTCTGAATACAGTAACAAGTCCATTTTATTTGTCTTCTTCAGGCAATGAATCATGCTCTAGGCATGCAATGAGAATGAGTGTAGTCTCAGTTAATTGTCTGGACCTGGATTCATGTCATGTGGGCACTCAAAGCAAAGACTTCGTTGATCCAACTTGGGAAGAAGAAACATGTGAGGGTGATGAGGCAATTCCTGAGACTCCAATTTTTAAGAGAAGTGTGTCAAATGAAGGATATAATGCTGGTGAAATGCTAAATCTTATGGAGCTCGAGACTTCTTCGTTGGTTGCAGATGCATGCATTAATGGCATGAAAGATGAAGAACTTAGTCCACGTTTAACGAATTTGATTAAAAGTGGTGTAGTTCCGGAGTCTCCCATTGATGAAAGAGGTGGGTGTCTTCGAGGTGATAAAAGGACTGTGTACAATAATTTAGTGTAATTAACTATTTTGTTCTAAAAATAAATTGATTTTTTCAGGGAAATCAGGATACCATTCTGTCATACGTGACTATATTTTACCTGTCAGTGTCCACAAAGAACAGAATGTCAGTTCTTTAAGATCTAGGGAAACTCAAATGGTTGACAATGATAAGGGCACCGATAAGGATGTCTGTACTTACTCTGTCAATGAAACTCAAAGCCCCTTACTTGACCTGAAGAATTGTATCATTAGAAGAGGACGAGTCTTCCTTTCTCAAACTGAGGAAGGCCATATACATAACTCTGACCAAAGCCTCAGTGAAGAAGCACTTCCAGCAGATTGTGGTGAAATGTCTGAAAGCATTAAACCTGCACGCAGATTTAAAAGGTTGCGAAAAGCTGAAGATACTGAAAGCAATAGGGATCAGAAAAATAATTCAACAGTGAACTTTCTCAAG
>Ga0123342_1002975_pt1 | contig 27750 bp, 11 predicted proteins | sample Turbeawhitnodule_FD_89960 | JGI IMG/M metagenome (GOLD analysis project Ga0123342, IMG submission 89960) | Root nodule microbial communities of legume samples collected from Mexico - Turtle bean Mexico white nodule | ecosystem: Host-associated > Plants > Roots > Nodule | place: Mexico: Nepantla... | reverse complement strand
TGTCATCGATGACATTAGAAGGTTTTCGATTTTAAGTTATGTTAATTCTCTTGTGTTTTTATCTTCTCAATTTTCGGTGGTGGTGAAAAATTATTGTCGTTGTTGCATGTTTTTGACACGAGAGACACTTTCTCATATTCCAATGTTTTTTTATGAATGGACAACCAATATACATTGTTGTTCCATGACATAACTTACCTGGTTTTAAAAACTTCGATGGCAAAACTACATAGTGTCAACTTGATCAACACTACATAGAGTCGGCATAGTGTTGACTAAGTCAATACTACATAAAGTTTGACGCTACATAGAATTGGTATAAGTCGATACTATATAGTCAACCTTAAAAAACGAACACTGATGAATTAGCATTCATACTTTTAGGGTCAATCATGTGTGTTATGAAAATCTAAAGCAATTTACTAATTAGTTTCTACTTTTAGTTGTTAGGATCGATAAAAAAAACGATGTTAAATGTAACTTTTCTTTTAGTTACTAGTTTAAATAATCTCATTCTCTACATTCACTTTAACAATTTTATCTTCTCAAAATTTATCAAAATTAAGGTAATTAATGCGACGACAAATTAAAAATATAATTTATAGTAAATATTTTAAAATGAAAACATAAATATTTTGGAACTAATTAGCAATGTTAAAAGTTGAAATAATATGATAACAAAGGAATGCTTAATTGTAAATACTTAATGCAAAATTGATATAATCAATTCTTATTACTTGGCCTCTTCTAACTCAATTTGGTTTCCTTTGACATTGGTAGGGGTTTCATTTACTAAAGCAATTTGAATGGATTTTAGGTGAAAAGGTGATAAATTTGATAATGAGGACACTGAGATGCAGTTGTGGCTGCTGCATACAATTATATAAATATAGCTCACATTGCCAGAATTTCAAAAGATGAGAACATGACAAACTAGATTATCACTCTCCTCACAAAATTAATAAGCAACTTGAGAATTACGCATCATTGGTATGTGGAAACATCGAGGTTAGAAACAAAAAGGTTAATGTTTTCTTCTTTTTCATATTTCTTTCACAGATACATCGCGAAACCATTTAATAGAAACTAATTTTATATATTAAAAATAATTAATTGTTAATTGATAAAATTATATATTATTTTAAAAACTAATAAAATAATTGATATCTAAATTAGTTTATATTATTAATAAATAATTTTTAAATGGATATCTAATTAGATATTAAGGTTTTAAATGCCAACTCTAGAATCTAAATAATTGATTGATAAAATTTAAGTAGCTAATTAGATACCAATTTAGAAACTATTTATCAATAATAGAAATTAATTTAGATATCAATTTTTTTTTTAATATTTAAAATAGTATCTAATTTAGTCAGTATAGAAACTAATAATTTTTTTTCTCTAAAATTAGTTTTTATTTAATGATTTTCTAGTAGTGATTGTTCTAGTATGAGGATTTGAGCCTTAAGAACTATTGAGAGGATTCTCCTATCTCCTTCTATCGGTCGGTCGTCTGCCCTTCAGCTCCCTTCTTTCCTAGCTTTGGCTCTCGGTCTTCTCATAATCTAGACTCAGAGGGTACCTGCAGAAGGCACTTTGATGCTCAAGTCAGTAAAGACGTTTGGTACTCAGTTCTCAGAGCATTGTACATGATGATGTACCTGATTCTTGGAATATGTGTTATTTATATTACCTTTGGTGGACTTTCCTTATTGGGTCAGGTTAAGGAGTTTGATCGCGTTTAGGATTGCATTACCTAGCTCCTAATCACGGATTAGCTTCGCTGACCTTGATTGAGCGTAAATGGACTTGTGATGTCAATTGGTCCTACAGAAGTGGACCTTTACTTCGATCGGTTCAGTGATAGGGACCGAAACGTGATATCAGTCGTACGACCCTCACCGATATATTAATGAAAATTTTGGTATAAAGCTTTTACTCTCTCACGTGATAAAAGATTCAAATACTTTAATGCCAAGTAATATATACTATCACTAGAGAAATAAGGTAATGCATGACCTCATTTCGTGAATTGCATGCACCAAACACCTATATATAACAATACATGCGCATAACCTCTCCCAAGAACTTGCATTGCACCTGTTATTTGCTTCTACTTTTTTTGTCTTAGAACATTGCCTAATGGGTAGGTCACCTAGCAGTAGCAGTAACGAGAGTAATGTCAAGAAAGGGCCATGGACGCCAGAAGAAGATGAAAAGCTAATGGATTACATTAGCAAACATGGAAGAGGAACGTGGAGAACACTTCCAAAGCATGCTGGTCTAAATAGGAACGGAAAAAGTTGCAGGTTAAGGTGGGAAAACTATCTAAAACCAGATATTAAGAGAGGAAAATTTACTCAAGAGGAGGAGCAATTCATCATCAACCTTCATTCAGTTCTTGGAAACAAGTATGATTTCCCTTTTATAGTGAAGCATTATATATTTGATCTAATTTCTTTTTATGTTTTGGTGCATGTTTTTTGGTTTGTGTGCCACTAAAACAAATATTAAAAATTAATTTTAAAAATTAAAAATAATTAGTTGTTATGCTGACTAAATTAGACTAAATTAAAGATATTTTAAAAACTAAAAAGTTTATTAATTTTTAAATTAATTTCTATTATTTAAATTGATATATAATTAGCTATCGAAGTTTTTCCTGCTAAATTTAGAATTTAAATAATTGATAATTAATTAGATATCAATTTAAAAACTATCTATCAATAATAAAAATTAATTTAAAAATTAATAATTTTTTAGTCTTCTAATTTAGTAAATATAATTATTTTTAACTTTTAAAATTAGTTTTTATTTAATAATTTTCTAGTAGTTATTTTATTGAGTGTGTTACTATGCAAATTATGTTCAAACCCTAACTTTTTATGAGTTTCTAGGTGGTCAAAGATTGCTACAAGTCTTCCAGGGAGAACAGATAACGAGATAAAGAATTATTGGAACACTACCATAAGAAAAAAGCTTCTCCAGAAGGGTATTGATCCAGAAACTCACAGGCCAAGAACAAGCTTGAATCATCTGATGAATCTTTTCCCCTTGCTTGGCATGTCAAATTTGGGCACATCAATGAGTTCTTGGACCAACCCTACTGGTTTACAAGCAGATGTCACTCAATTAGCCAAACTACAACTGCTACAAAATATGCTACAACTTATGAACAACACTTCATTGATCAACATCACTAATCCTTACCTTGTAGACAATCAAATTCTCAACCCACCACTTGATACATTTCTCAATGGAAGAAACACTCTCCAAGTTAGAGATCCAATGTTATATCCAAACCCTACTGGTAACAACATACCCAATCTATTCTCTCAGACACACAGTGACTATTCTCAGCAGAATATCTTCAAATCAGGGATAGAAATAGAAAATGAAAGTATGTATCAAGAAGTTCTTGGTTACACCCAAAACATAAACACTTCACAACAAAATCAAGTGGAAAATTTACTTCCAGCATTAGTTGCTTCATGTACTCCAAGGACAACTAGCTTCAACAAAATGGAGAGCAACTATAATGCAGCACAAAAGTCTACACAGTCACCTTTCTCTACAACTTTTGAGGCTTGGGAGAAGTTTCTCATTGATGATGATGATGATACAAGCAGTTCCTACTGGAAAGAGATTCTAGAGTACGTTTTTATTCTTAATTGTTTTGCCTTGCTCTAATGGATGAGTGTTTTCGGTTTTTTTATACATAAAAAATCATAAACAAAACTCCTTCTGCATTTCCCAACACTTACTATGGAAGAAACAAAAAACATTAAATCGAATACATATTTATCAAAGGTTATTGTGTTTAATCTTACATAATTTGTTTTTCTTTTGCAGCTTGACATCCACTTCTGCATCTTCAGTTTCCTGATAGAAGAAATTTGCTTCAAGATAATCAACTAAAGGATTCCATTCCCAGATATTTTTCATTCTTTCATTTGTTTTTTTTTTCTTTTGATTTTGATCCTTCATTATAATTACTTTTATTGTTTGGTTAATGTCCTTCATAAATTTGTGAAGTCTGTAATCATAAGTAGTTCTTTCCATAGCAGAAAAAAGTTGCACATTATACAGTTCGATGTTTTTTTTTTACTTTTTAATGTATTTTGTATCTTCAACTAAAGAAGTCATCAATCAAAATCCTTTGTGGTGATAAAGCAGAGTTATAAATAAGATTTGTATTAATAATAGCTCTTTAATTTGATCATATGCTGCATCAAAGTAGCATGTTTGCGTGTGAAAATAAAGAATAATGCAAAAAGACATGTCCTCACAACTACCCTCTTGTCTTCATAAAACTGCTCCTTAAGATAAGGATTTAGGATACAACTTGCATCCAAGTAAAATCAAAGCCAAAAGAAGTAGCTTTTGGTTAAACAATCACTTCTAATGGAAAGTACTTTTTTTTAACTATTTTAGGTTCATTATGTAGGTTTTACAATTGATATAAATTCAGATAATACATAAGTTTTTTTTTTTTTTTGAAACAATTCATATATGAGTCATCCCAAGAAAACTCCCCACATGATTTTGATTCTTTGAAAGGGTCCTAGAGTTGGTATTGTCAATGCAATTTTGGACTAGCAGGTTTTGGTAGAATATTTCAAGGTGATTTCATCTTGGTGATTTCATCTAAAAAACATTGCAAATGTTTTAACTTTGAAGGCTAAGGTTATGGGAGCTATTTTGGGTATTCAACTTGAGTCACTATAAGGTTTGGATAATTTCTTCCTCCACCATATCACTTTTCACTATAAGAAAATTATGAAATAAAAATTAATTTTAGAAACAAAAAATAATTAGTTGATATAGTGACTACATTAGAAACCATTTTAGAGACTAATAAAATTTTTGGTTTCTAAATTAGTTTCTATTATTGTTAAATGATTTCTAAATTGGTATCTAATTAGCAACCAATATTTTAACTACTAATTATTTAGATTCTAAATTTGGTAGAAAAACCTTGATTGCTAATTAGATACCAATTAGAAACCATTCAACATTAATAGAAACAAATTTTGTAAACCAAAAATTTTTTTAGTCTCTAAAATGGTTTCTAATTTAGTCAATATAACAATTAATTATTTTTTTGTCTCTAAAATTGGTTTCTATTTCATGATTTTCTTGTGGTGTTTAACCTACATCCTATTAATTTTTTAAATTTCCAAAATTATTTGTATTCCAGATTTGAAATGACAAAATAATAAATATAATTCAAAATAATAAGAAAATACATTCTGGATAAAAAAAATCTAAAATACAAAATTGAAAATGCATTTTGGATAAGAATTTTTCAGAATTCAAAAAAATGTATTCCGAAAATTTAAATCCAGAATATTTTGAAAAAAAAAGTTATGGAAGTAATTTTTATCTACACTCTCTTTTTATATAAGATTATTTTTGTCATTTTGAATTTGGTATATGTTAAAATTGATATGTTGCAGGAAGAATTTGCGAGGAGTTTGTCTTCTATTTGGTTGGAGGCTGATTCTGTGTTGATAGTTGAAGCCTTTAGTTTTTCTTTGAGCGTTGAGGGGTACATGGAATTGTTGTTGGCAGTTTCTTCCTGCACCCCACACTCTTATACAAAGATAAAATTATCCTTATTAATTTTTAAAATTTTAAAATTACCCTTGACCTAATAAAATCCCAAAAACTGGAAATGGTGTCGTTTGTGCATGCAGGCAGCGTCGTCTTCCTTGGATGGTTGATAGCAGCGGCGCAACACTTTCAAAGGTCATTCTCCTTCCAAATCTCACACGTCTATCTATCTTGTGATTTAGAGTGTTGTTCATAAAGGTAAGCAAAGTTTCATGTGTTTCGGATTTTCACATCCGTTTTTGTCATGGATTCTTGTTTTCGTAAATCTTTTTTTACATCCAAATCAAAGAATCTGGTAGAATTTCGAATTTGTGGATCCGGTAGTGTCCCGGATTTGTGGATCCGGCAGTGAATCTCTAAAAATAGCTAAGCATTTTCGGCAGCCAAGGAAAGGTTCATCAAATGTTCATATATACTCCATAAAAAATTAGAGGTTATTACATTAACCACTCCCTTTAAATGTTTAGAGGTAAAGGAAAGTTCCAAGCAACACTTTAGATAGCCCAAATAACTCAATTCGGAAACTATGAAATTATAAAAATAGAGAGGGAAAGCGTAACTTTTTGCCATACAATTTAAACGAAGCAAAAAATAATAGAGGAATAGGAGACAGAGGTCTAATGGTTTTCCTACTTCAATAACCATCTACGAATTAAATTTTTTGCTATATAAATTATAAAGTGTAAACACTACCAGATCCACAAATTCATGACACTATCGGATCCACAAATTTAGAAACAAGAATCCATGACAAAAATGGATGTGAAAATCCAAAACACATACTTTGCTTACCTTTATGAACAACACTCTAAATCACAAGAGTGATGTGTGAGATTTGGAAGGAGAATGATCTTTGAAAGTGTTGCGTCACTGCTATCAACAATCCAAGAAAGACGACGCTGCCTGCACGTACAAACGACACCCATTTCCAGTTTTTAGGGTTTTATTAGGTTAAGGGTAATTTTGGGATTTTAAAAATTAATAAGGGTAAATTTTGTCTTTGCATAAGAGTGTGGGGTGCAGGAAGAAAAAAGTGGGGGTGCAGGAAGCAATTGCCATTGTTGTTTAATCATTTGCAATATCTTAAAATTTAATGTTTCATGTATAAAGAGAAGCAAACACGTGTGCTTATATATTAGGTAATTTAGGAATTGATTCCAAGGAAGATTTTTGTTAGTTTCAGAATTAGTGAGAACTTCTTTAAAAACAAGTTTGGGTAGCCAAAATTTTAATTTTTATTTATTTATTATTGGTTTTGGTTTTGGTTTGTTCCCTTTAAATGTTTTTGTTTTTAATTTTTAATAGTATTATCCTCTTTATAGGTAAGTTTTTAATAGTAGTACCTAGAAGAGAGAAAAAATTAACTAAAAAGATAATAAAAATATATAACGAATGGTAATAAAAAAGAATTAAATAAACTAACTAAAATAATTTATAGATTATTGTTTATAACTTCTAAGCCAAACATTTCTAAAATAACTTACTTTTAATATACGTAATGAATATTTTTTTTTATGTTATGAAAATAGTATGAACTAGTGAGATAAAGTAAAAGATAGTTTATTAATCTCACGAAACATTCTCTTTTATTTCTCAGAAACTTCCACTTCTTCAATTCAAAATGGTGTAATGGTAGAATGTTTAAATAAAATATTTGAACAAAAATACTTAATCCAAGATTGATTGAAATGGTTACAATTATTTCCCCTTTTTTTCTAGTTTATCTGCTGCTGTATACAGCTCATTGATGCTGCAAATTATGCTTCCATGCTCGATGTTAGAATTTGAACTGGAACAAACACGAAAATTCCTACAATAATTTTGGGGCTATTTCTTAAATTCTTGAAATACCAAAATTATTCTTGATAATTTTGGATGATTCAGTTCCGTAAGAAAAATGTGTTTTCAGAAGAATATAGATTCCGTCAAAGTGTGTCACAAGAATAAGAAATTTAGAAGGCAAAATATCATTCATGAATATTCTTTCCAGAACACACATTTTTAATTTTCAGAATGATAAATCCAAAATTTATAAAATGTGTTACAGAACATATTTTAAAATATTCCAAAAAGAGTAATTCGGAAGTTATTTTTAAAAAGGGTAAAATGATATTTTCCCAGAATGATAAAGGTGCAGTAGCCATTTGTTGGGGGTGGAGGGAGAAACACCCTAATTTGGTATAAGGATGATATTAGGAATGGAGGATGAGGAACACAAAAATGCCTTAAGCCTTTATTTCTCTAGTAAAATTGTAAATACTTTCTGTCATTGTTGCAGATGTAACTTTTAAAACTTTCCCAAATGATGTATGCTGATAGACCTTTTTTTAAAAAACTTTGTCGGTGTCACTAAGTTTCACTTCGTCATTATCTGACTGTTAATTCTTACTCACTCTTACTTCTCAAGTAACGAAGACAAATTCTTGAGGTACACGATGAACACTTACAGGGAGGAATACAGTGCACAGGACATGTTAGAAGTCATGCGTGCCTAACAAAAAATATCTGTATCTAAAATCATTAAATGAAAACCAAAATATTATTGAACAAAAGCATGCAAAATTGAGATAACATACGATGTGATTAGATGCAATTTCCTAAAGTTACCATGTATTCATCTTAATTTTGTGTGAAATAATCCACCAGTACCCCTATTTCATGAACAATTGAAGTTGTCTTCATGTGTGTCAACTTGATGTTAAGCTGAGATTTTCAGAAAGTCAAGATCGCATAATACATTTCAGGCATGCATGTGTGAAAAGTGAAAAAGAGCGATGCTGTGTTGCTGATAAGTTGAGGCTAAAGAAAAACCAGAAGCATTGAAAGGCAAGATATATGATATGAACCTGGAAAAGATATCACAATATACTAACAAGGGTTAACTTTGCAACCATATTTCATGTCTGCTAACGAGTCTAGATTTTAATAAAGCCCCCAGGTACCTATATAAACTCTATTTGCACTATATCAATCAATCATACAGTAACACGACAAACATCTGGGGAGACATGCCTGGAGGAAGAATGCCCCAAAAAAACAGGCAAAACAAAAATACGTTTACTGGCATGTTAAAACACTTCAATATATCCAACTGAACAAAAATAATCACCAACAAGCATGAGCCAGAATCTCAATGTGTAAAAGTCACTTCTCTTTTTTATTCCATTCTCTCTTCCTTTTAGGAATGTAAAACAGTTTTGATATCTGTGGGGTTAACTTTCACATGTGAACTTGTTAAGTGGTTTCAAATCCAAGGCCCCATTGAAACTAGGACCACTATTTCATTCATTACTGCATGTCATATAAATATAGATGCATAACTTCAAAAGCAAAGTCATCATAATAGATTAATTGTCATAGGTTATACAACATTGAAGTAAAAGAAAATATTGAAAATAATTCTTTGAGCAAAATTTTCATATTCAGCCTCATGCACTTATCTAAAATGTCCAAAAATTCCAAATGAAGTCCAAGAATACATTTGCATTAGAAAACTAACAAAATGAGGAAAGTTCAATGATTAGAACTAAAAGAATAAGAAAAAAAAAAACTACTGAGCATAACATCAACAATTGTAGACCTATGCTTTTTAAGACATATTAGTATGGTTGGCATCAAAACTTGGGCAGGGATTCAACTTGGTCAAACAAGAGCAATTATAATATATGACCTTCATTGTTTGGATTAGGATAAAATCACAGCTCATCAAGAACTGAAAACAGACAATTTTAATATAGAAGTCATGTTAAGTTTGAAAACCATATTCTATTTTATGCACATTAGTCAAACCCATGTCAATTTGCCAGGGAATGACAATTCCGTAAACATGATGAAGATAGTTTAAAATTAAACAAAAGGGCAAAAGATAAGACTTCCAGCCTTCGACGCAAACCCACCAAATTGTGCCAAGAGCTAAGAGTACAAATTAAATAAAAAAACGACTATTTCCCGAGTATAGTGATGACAAAGATGTTACACCAGAAAGTCAAATTTCTGTAGAAGCCTGGAAGAATCAGTTAAAAACACAACAAATAGACATACATATCAGGGTTTTAAATGGAGCTGTAATAGCCGTGTTGCAAAACCCCTGCCTACTAGACTGTGGAAGAGCTGTTTAGTATATCAGCCGTAGCAGACCACAAATTGCAGGCTGCACAGCGTCAATGCAACAGTATGTGTAGATTTCAAATATTCCTCAGAACGGACATTAGGGATTTTTTCTGGGATTTTAATTTTAAAAATTGAAATTTAAAGATGTAAAAACAGTGAAAAAGAAAACAAAAGACATGGATTTAAAAGATGATTATTGATAACTACTATCTAAAAAATGTGCATGACTGTTAATGTGCTTATATGTGTTGTTTAAGACACCTAGCACTTTTATTATTCTTGTTATACACCAATAAACTATCAACAAAATCATCCTGCTATCCACTGCCTGGCTATAGTGTACTTTTTGGAGCTTACTACTTCATCACATCCAATCTGATATTTAAAACATCGTTACATATAAGAAGGGCAAACTTTGCATAAGCACATTACTCCCTTCAATCTCGTGTCAAATAATGAGAAGTTGCATTTGACACACTTTGCTCAGAAATCAACAAATAATTTGAACAATTATATTTGAAATCATCAATCAGTTTGAATATCTACTATCTAGATAAAAGTTAAACAAACTTACTCAACCAATAGTAAGTGGCATAACGGGTTTAACTTCTTTCCACTTTAGTCTGGGAATCATTTTTAAGGAATATTCATTAGCATAATACCAATTAAGGACCTTGATACGGCAAAATAGCAAAGGAACAGATGACTGCACAAGGAAATCGTAAACAGAATCATGTAACCAAAGCAATGTATGCAAAATGGGGAAAAGAGAGTTATTGAGTGGATAAAAAGGGCATAAAGTAAAACAGTTTCTAGCTTAGTATCTTAAGCCGCAAAATACAACTTTCCTAAATGTTGAGGGTATTTGAAAAGGTACCTATCTCCACAAAGCAATGGTGGAAGGAATATACATGTTAATAGGGTTAAAAAACTAGCCACAACCAACACTACTGTACCAACTGCACCCTAAATGGAAATGTGTAACTCGTGCCTACCATTACCAAGTACCAACCAATGAGGCCAATGGGTCCACAGGGGAAATTATGGTTACCCAAAAGCCACCAACCAACGACGCGTACAGAAGGAGAAACGCATTTGAGCTGTGTGACAAAATTATCTCAGACCTGAAAAGATTCCTCATTGTCCTTGGTCGAAACGGTAACGCGACCCTCCCCCTGTTGTTCTTCTTGCTCTTTCTTCAACATGACGTCGCAGAAAAACTGGGTCAAAACGGCCTCGTATCCAGGCATTTTGGCGTAGCCAGGGAAGTAATTGATATCGATGATGAGGTAGCGGTTGCCGTATCGAGCGTCCCGTATGACGTCGAAATTGAAGAGGTTCAACTTGAGGGCGCGTCTGAGGCCCCTGGCGATGTCGACGACGAAGGCATTTGGGGGCATCTCGGTGTCATCCAAATGCATCAGCCGGTAATACCCATCGTTGTCGTTTTCAGCGTCGTGGTTGGCCAGGTTGGAGACCTGCGAAAACGACATAAGGTTCTCCGAAACGCCCACCTTCTTCTCCTCCGACACATCAGGGAGGGACTTGCGCTTGACGCACCGCACGTGCTCGCCCACCACGTAAACCTTGAAGATCACGCCGCCGTGGTTGACGAACTCCTGCAGCACGATCGGGGGCTTCAGCTTGTCGAGCACGTCGCGCGTGAACACAAGCGCCATCTTATGCGACTTGGCGCTGCCGTCGGCCACAAGCGGCTTCGCAATCACCGGAAACTTGAGGCTCTCCCAAGCCTGGGGGTCCATTAGCGTGGCCTTGTCGTATATCACAATCTGCTTCGGGATCCCGAAGGTGTCGGTTCGGTCCTGGATTCGGAGCTCCGACACGACCTGCAGCATCGAGATTCGGTTGTGGAGGCGCTCGATCGCTTCGGGCGCGTCGAGGATAAGCGCATTCGGAAAGCGCGTCTTAAATTCTTGGAGCTGGCGCTTCCAATCGTCGCCGTAGAGCTTGTGGAGGACGCAATCGAAGGGTCCCTGATCCACCAGAGGCTTGTCCGAGTCGACGCGCACGAGCTCGATCCCTCGCGATTTGGCCAGAGTCAGCAATGAGTCGCGGATGAAGCTGTTCTGCTTCTTTGGCGCGAGCGCATACCCTATCACGCCGCCGAATGTGTTCTTCGCCATTGATGTTCGCTCACGCTGAATCACATTCCCGGGGAGAAACCCTAATTTGGAGCGCCTGGGTTTTGTTGTTTGGGAAGAGAATTTCGCAGAGGGGAAAAACTAACGGAACGGATTCGAGGGCGAGAGAGGAGAGAGAAGAGAAAAGAGAAGGAGAGAGAGAGAGAGAAACGGGGTAACGGGATGGGGATATTTATAGCTTCGACTAGGGTTGGTGAGGAAGAAGGGGAATGATAGGGTGACTGGGTTTTGATGGAGAAGGTGTGACGTGGCATGTTCTGGGGATTGGGTTGCAGATGGCGCCGCTTTATGAAGCGCGTGTGCAACTGCGCTGATTGGGTTGGAATTCTGAAAGTCAAAAGCTGATAAGATTGGGTGAGGCTTTGGGCTATTTACTCATAAGATAAAACACCTTTTGACCTTTTAGTCTTTCTCTTTTCAATTTCAATGCTATTATTCAAAACACAAATACCTCTTTCATTGCCTCACTCAATAAATACGCACCAAAACTTTCACTTTTTTAACCACCAAATCATACTTCACCCTTCCCAAATCCATTTACATATTATTTATAAAGTAAATTAGTTATTAAATGGTGTTATATGTTATTCAAAAATAATGAAATGATGTTAATTTAATATATTATTTACTTTATTATATTATATATGTCTTTCATTAAAGTGTTTTCTATATATTTTTTATTTACTTTTATTCTCTTATTTTCATTGTTTGGATTAGGGTAAGAGAAAAAAAAATAAAGAAAATGAACTATTAATGAAATGAAATTATTGCTTCAACCGAAGAAATGAAATATTTGTAGGATATTGGTATATCTATTTTTTTCCATATATATTAAGGGTTAATTTAATAATCAAATTGGTTTGGTTAGTGGATTTTTTTAAAATCAATTTCGTTTTATATTTTTAGTTCTTTGTTTGTAATTCAACACCTTATTTTCCTCTCATTGTTAAGAAATTGACTTTAAATTTAACTCAATCTTATAAAATCAGCTTATATGGTAATATTTACACGAAATATCATAATCTTCAACACTCTTATTTACGTCGAGGCTACCAAGAAAATATATATGTTATGAAAGATTCGATAGTGGTCTGGATGATATTCAATAAATTTCACCAAGATAAACTTTAAACTTTAATATCATATTAAGAAGTACACTTTAAACCTAATTATATATTCTTCCATCAAGATTTATCTTCCCCTCACACAAATTCCTTTATCTTCGTTCCTTTTTTTGTCAAACTCTGCATTACAGTAATATTAGTTTTACAAAATCATAAGACATAACTAGTCAATCTGAAGCAGCTATTTGATGCATCTACTTATTACAATGGACATAGAAATAATCAGTGTGCACAAAGGCAATTATTAATGGGACAAAGACTAGTGTAACAATTTATTTAAGACTTCACATTTTTCATCTACCACTTCCCCACCAATCTTTTTGTCTGAATTTAATAATGGACCAATTGTTTCAAGTGTTGCAACTTTTGGTTCTTAACTTGGTAATCAGAAAAATCATTCATGCTGAATTCTAAAAGCATTTTTTAAAGATTTTTTCTCCTTAATCAATGCTTCAATTTGTTCTTTCAGCATCAAATTTTCCCCCTCTTTCCTTTTAAAAAACAAAATAAAAAAGTAGAATAGTAGTATGGGGTTAGCATTGGTACTTCGAGAGTTCTGTATTTTAGGGCTTCAGATTTTGTGTTTCTACAAAATAGGTTTGGTGTGTTTATTTTCAAATAGGAAAATCGAATTTTGTGGAGAAGCAGTTGTGGGAATCTGTTTATGAATTCTTGGATTTTCAAAATTGGGAGAGTGATGGGGAAACTGTTATTATTGCAGTGAATGGTTTAACAAAAATAAAATAAAATTATACCTTAATATTATTGAAAATGTTTATTATATTATATTAAATCACAAAAATATTATTGATTGTATTTGGAATAAAAATGATTACGAATTAAATTCCAATAATAATTAACTAGGAAAAAAATAGTTTGTGAAATGGAAAAAATAGTTAGAAAAAATTATTTACATTTTTACATTAAATATATATGTGCAATTAATTGAAAATGAAATTCAATTTTTTTCATACAAATATAATAAATTAAATATTAATAAGACAATAAAAATACAACTTAATTTTTTATTTAATCATAAATTATATAATTACCTTGTACTTGTCAAAATAATAAATAAATAAACTGAATTATTTAATTAATTTTTTTAAATCATTTAACTATGTCCTTTATAAAGCTTAAAAATATACATTTAAGAAAAAAAAAATATATGTGTGTAAAATTATTCTAAAATAAAAAATTTATTGAGAAATAGTTGGAAAGACATAATCTATTATCATTACTGATACATGTTTTTAATATTAAAAATATTAAAAATATTTTTACATTAAAAATATTATTTTATGAGTAAGTTAACATAATAAAATGTTAGTTATGTTTTAGGCATATGATAAAGATTAGTTATTTACATATATAACATGAGTTTTTTATTATTATTTTTTTGTGTAACATGCAACAATGGTTATTAAAGAATATCTCTTGTGATATGTATGGTTATTGTTACACGGTTCCAACAAGTTTGTGGCTCGACAAAACACTGCATATGTGAATTCCGACAAAGAGGTGTGTTTGTTTCAACAGATTCAGTGTCGGGAAAATATGAAAATGTCACTATACATATTGCAACTCACCCAACCAGCGTTCTCTTCTACCTGCATTTTGCTCCTCCACTTAAATGCATCACCACAAAATTAATTTTAATACTTCAACAAATAAAAGAATTTCATAATTAAATTATTGATAATTTTTTATGAAAAATCATTCGTCCAATGAGTATTAATTTATAAATCATCATAAAATAAAAACTAATTTTAAAGACTAAAAATAATTAATTATTATAATGACTAAATTAAAAATTATTTTAAAAATTAAAAAAGAATTAGTTTTATTATTATTAAATATCAATTTAGAAATTTATTTTATTTAAAATATAATGAAGTAAATATGATTTGAAGTTTAGAAATTTATTTTATTTAAAATATAATGAAGTAAATATGATTTGAAGTTTTGATAGAGAGAATTGAGAGATAGGATAAAAAGTATTAAAAAAATAAAGAAATAGACTTTTAAATCACATTTTTTTTCTATATTAATAACAAAATTCTAAAATAATTGATTAAAAAGTTTAATTCATAAAAAATAAAATGAGATTTGATATATTATATAAATTAAATATTGAATATAAATATATATTAATTTTTAAAATTTATCATATTTACCCACGCGTTATCAAATAACATATCTAAGATTTTAGATATGTTATCTAAACTAATTTGAGAATAAAAAAATTATTAATTTTGAAAATTGGAAACTAAATATATTTTAAATAAACTAACCACCTCAAGACACACAAAATTACATTTTATTTCATTAATATAATTATATTATTAGATATTTAATGAGTTTAAAAAAAAATATTGTTGAATTGGCTTTAGTGGGTTCCTTGGTAAATTTTTAATTAATATTTTGTTAAAAATTTAATGTAGCATTCAAATAATATAAAACATATTGAATATGATTTTTTTTTTTTTCTACAAGCCAAAATACAAACTAAAACATTTCAGTATTTTATCTAAATTATGTTCATGGCTGTGCTTATATCATTGTGTCTCTAAAGTCTCATAAGCTATTACCCCACAACCTTTTTTTAATTTTGGATTCTTCTTGCCACGAAAAACACGTGCTCTTGCAGCAGCAATAATTTTGCTCTGATTAAGATTTGTATTTTTATAATTTAGTTTTTTCTTCTTCTTTTGAGTGAGATAATATCCATGTTTTCTAAAAATATAAAAGATTAGTAATTTTATATATAGGATACACGTTTTTATTTAATACTACATTTATAATAAATAGTTTATTTTGTGGTAAAAGATTAATTTACTATTTAGTGATTTATTTTAAAATAGTAATTCAATTTAAAAATAAAAAGGAAAAGAATAAAAAAAGGGATAAACAATTAAGAAAAATAAATATTGAGATAAACAGAGATAGAAGGGATATATTAGTCTTTTTAGCTGGTTATCAACTCAAATTAAATTAAAATCAAAAGCTCAATATATATTATTATCAAACTAGTTATTAATATTATCCTTCTCCATTATTTTTTTAAAATATCTCCACCCACATGATTTGTATCAATGACCACCTCCTTAAATGTGATTATACTCATAATTAGAGTTACAACAAGTTCCACATAATTAATAATTAAGAACTAACACTGTAAGCAAATTATGAAATAAAAACCAATTTGTAAAAATCAAAATAATTAGTTGTAATAGTAACTAAATTAGATACCATTTTAGAAATTAAAAAGAAATTTAGTTTCTAAATTAGTTTATATTATTTTATATTATTATTAAATAATTTTTAAATTGATATCTAATTAGAAACCAAAGTTTTTGCTACCAAATTTTAGTTTCTAAAATGGTATCTATTTTAGTTTCTATTGTAACTAATTATTTATGTAATTACTCTATAAACACAAATGACTTCATAATTAATCATTAAACTATAATAGAATTCTAGACATTGGAGAAACTTGGACACAAGCAATGCAATTTAATCACATTAAGCATTCAAATGCATACTTCAAGACAAATTTATATAGGGAAATGCAAACTTCAAGAAAAAATTATATAATAAATAGGCAATTGAAAAAGTCAATACTTGTAAATTTATCTCTTATTTATCTTCTTCACCCCTTTCTTTATTTTACTACACTACTCTTATCTATGTGACTTATGCCATAAATGTGACATAAAGAAAGTGAAGTGTTTTTCTCTTTTTTTTCCTGTGATTTTTATTTTTATTTTATTATTATTATTATTATTATTATTATTATATGGTTAGATCTTATAACATTTGAAAGCCTCAGTATCCAGTCGAGATGACCAAATTTATTATGTTTAAGCAGAAGATTAATCAGTTATGAATCATTAGGTAATGTATTCATTCAAAATCATAATTCGGTCCAATAACAAATGATCAATAATAATAATATAAATAGACATAAATTTTAAGAATAAAGTATGTCATCACTCAGTACTAATAACACATAATACTAAGATCTCATTTAAGCATCAGAGTGTCTTTTGCAGATATCATTTCAAAGAGTTCACGAGAACGAGAAGTAAAAAAGTGAAAGGAGACCATTTCGAGAAATAGGGAAAAGAGGTAGACCAACCGAGAAGGAAGACAATCGTTTTCTTGATTCCATCCCATTCGAAAACAATTATTATTATTAATATTATTATTATTTAATTATTTTACTTTTTATTTTTTATTTTCTCACCTAATTTTTCTCCCTCCTCCCAAAATTACACTCTGTAAAATTCCACCCAAATCAAAACTGAAGTATCGTCCAGCACCATCCCCGTAGTTCAGAACCTTAACCTTAACTTCTTCAATCCATAATAGATGGAGCAACCAGTTTGCTTCATTTTAAGTGCAGTAATTAGGTTCAGTGTTGGGAGGTTGAGGCCATGGCCAGAAAAATGGAGAGTGAGTTTGGGAATGTGTCTATGGGTGGCTGGGGAGTCACATGTTTGTGGGTTGAATTCAAGTGGGTATTTGGTTTGTAGAGAAAGTATCCATTTTGGTCAGATTGATGATGTTCCTGAAGGAAGGGCTTTGGATTTTTTTGGTTTGGTGCTTGGTATAGAACATAGTTGTTATTCAGAGGTTCGATGGTTCTGTCTTTTGTTGTTGGGGGAAAGGGTTGTTTGAGGTTAATGTTACAAAAGGTGTTTTTTTAGGTTATGAAATTCATGATTAACAATTTTTCAATTATTTGTTTGGGTCCTGGTTGGGCTTATGGTTCAGGTTATGAAATTCATTTTCTTTCAGATCATTCTACTATCTTCCTTTTCAATCATAAGCCACTTCAAGATCCAAAATATAAGAGGATCTTATAGTAAATTTGAAATTAAACTTTTTTTTCTTAATGGTTTTCTTTGTTGTTTTTGCATATACAACTAGGTAGATGTGTTGTGTTTTCTTGATGCATTTCATTTTGAACTTAGTTGGTTTTAGTGATCATCATCTTATCATCAAAATCGATCTTTTTCAACCATGTAAATTTTAAAAAGCATGTTTTAATCATTTGTTCAAATATTATTAGAAATTTCACTTGAATGATTATCAATTGAAATTCGTTTACATAATAAATAACATTATATTTTTATTATTAAATATTATATATTAAGTGTGAAGTCAGACCAATTAGACTATACTGATTAGACATCTTCGTGATTATGTGTTGATTATGTCCTTAAGGTATTTTTCCAACCAATACATGTATCTTTTTAATATTTATTTTTTATAGAGTTGAAATAGAATAAATAAAACATGGTTTCTTAACTACAAAAAATATAAAAAAAAATTAAAAGACTAAAAATAAACTCAATTTTTTTTATCTAAAAGACTAAAAGCTTATTTTAGTCAAAATTTAGTAAAATTCATATATGTTAATATTTTCATTTTTCCACTCAGAAAGCAAAAATTGGGGGAAGAAAAGTATTGATACTTTAGGTGAATCATAATTATGTTATTTTTGAAAGTTTGACCTAACATGCAAAAACGTATTATTAGTTCTTTGAACACAGAATTTTGTCCAAAACTGACAAAACAGTGTTTCTGCAAAATCATATCATAGTGCACGAAGCTTGTGCTCAAACAGAAACTATAATATTATTTTTTTTCAACTTTTTATAGAACATGTTAACTAAGATGTAACAGATGGATAAGTATCTTTAGAAGTAAAATATTTAATTATATAAAATAATATTTTACAAATCCTAATCGTGGTTTTTAATACAATTCAATTCCATTTTTTATAATAATCTATGTTTTATTTCTAAATATATATTAAAAATAATTAACAGTATATTTGGTACGCATGCACTGTTTTTATGACAATTTACATATTTTATCAATAAAAAACTATGTATCGATAACATAATTAAAAAAGTTATTAGTCAACTTTATTCAATTATATTATACTATTTGATAAAAGATAATTAAAATTTGAATTAAAGTAGAAATGATATTCATTAAATTCGAAACGAAACTCATAAAAAATTATCGATCAGGTTCAGTTAACGATGTGATGTACGTTACCAATATTTTGAGTTAGCATAATGTATTCAAACATTTGAATACAGTATATTTGTTAACGTTAAGTTAAAATTATGTATAGAGAATTATTCAATAAATATTTGTAGAAAAAATAACAAAGATAAAACACAGTATATTTTTTACATAAATAAAAGTATCTTGTAAATAATTTAAATATGTTTAATTTGTGTATACGTAAGTTAAATGAGAAATTGTTTTATAAATGAAATGTTGGGGGTACTTTTTTGAGTTGAAAAATGGTCAAAATTATTATTTTATTATAATATAATATTTCATTAAAAAAAAGTTATAATGATTATTTTTTACTATTACAGTGTTAAAAAAAAACTTTATTAGTTATAATTAATGTCATTGCCATTTAAAACATTCCAGCTGGCAACTCTTCTCTCTCCTCTGTGATACATGGATTATTATCTTCTTTTATTAAAAAATGTTAAATATAGGAATGCACACTGTTTAAAATATTAAATTTGGATAGTTTTACCTGAATTCAGTACTTCCAATTTTTTCTTAATGTTTTTATGCTTTTGTACCTGTCTATAATAAATATGCATTAGTGCTTATTGTTGTCTTGGTCATTTAAGTGCTAATGAAACTTGATTTATTGAAGTTTATTTTGAATCATCATTAATAATTCACATCTTAACATTATAGAAGGAAAGTCATAAAGGCATTTTTTACTAATAATAAGTTAGATTACATCAACTTTTGTTATATATATATATATATATATATATATATATATATATATATATATATTATATTGTGTTTTCTTGTGTGGATTTGAGAGTGCTTGAAAATTCCTGAATTTTAGGAGGGTTCTTACTTTAATGAGAGGATTTTTTTGCTTTTTAGTTTTCCAATATATGTTTATGTATTGATTGTATTGATATTATGAGCAAGGAACAATTTTATATTGATTATTTTAAATATTATAAATTATTTATCAAAACAATATATATATATATATATATATATTACTAAATGTAGAGAGTGAAAATTTTAATATTAGTTTTGCATGTTTTTATTATAAGTTTTTTTTTTCTGCTTTCATGTCTCGTGATAAGATTTATTTCAATTTCTATCACCTCCAATTCCAATCTTTGATTACCTCAACTCTAATCCTAATTTCGTCTTCAAATAAACAATGAATACATACACATTTATAAGGAAATAAATATGTAATGTCATTGAAAGCTCACAATGATGGTGTACGCTTTGGAGTTTGGAGTTTCATCACGATTTTATCCTTAAAATACGTCTTGAAGGATTAAGGAGAGGAAGTATATTTAAATTGTCTTGCCTCGACTTCTAAGTAATGCAAAACTATTGGACGTATTGGAATAAGTCCTCGAATTGAGCGTTAAGAGATGACAACGAGAGATTACAAGTCATAATTAACTTCAAGTTCATTGAGATTATATTATTAAAGTCAATCATCATATTTGAGGTATTGTACGCTTTGAAGTTTGGAGTTTCGTTACAATTTTGTCCTTAAAAGACGTCTTGAAAAATTAAGGGAAAAGTATATTTAAATTGTCTTGCCTCAACTTCTAAGTAATGCAAAAGTATTGGACGTATTGGAATAAGTCTTCCAATTGAGCGTTAAGGGAAACAATATTTCGTCTTTGGAACCACTTTTCCATCCCCACAAACAACATCAATGTTTCAATCTTAAATCCACAAAAGTAACATCGTTAGGATCAATCATCACATCCAAGGTATTGTTCGTTCTAGATCCTAGAGCTCTATCAGGGTTTTGCCTTAAAAGGTGTCTCAGAGGGTTAAGGAGGATTATGTCTTTAATTTGTGCTTAACCTCAACTCCTAAGTCCTATGAGACTATTAGGTGTAATGAAACAAACCACCAAATTAAGGGGAATGATGACTTGTCTTTAAAACCACTTTTTCATCTCCTTAGACGATGCTAATGTTTCAACCTCATGGGGGGCGAAGTTTATTTCAACTTTTTTAGTCCCTACAAATGATGTCAATTTTTTACATTTAAGTCTATTGAGATAGATCTGGTAAGGTCAATCATTGCATCTAAGATATTATTAGTTTTGGAGCTCAAAGATTCATCATAATTTTGTTATTTAAAGACATCTCAGTGGTACAAGAGACAAATATGTATTTAAATTGTTCTTATCCCCGACTCTTAAAAATGTGTGAAACTAATGAATATACAAGAAAAAACTCCTAGACGAAATTTAAAGAAAATAAAATTTTATCTTTGAAATCATTTTCTGTAGATGACTAAAAGTAAGAGAACCCGTCAATAGAGAAAAATAAAATAAAACTTTTGACTCTTCTTGTTATATTTAAGTAGTAAAATTCTAAATAACTTATTTTTAATAATATTAAAAGAATAAACAATAGTAGAAAAAATAAATCATTTACAATATCCAAAGTTAAATTTTAAAAATACATCATTTATAATAATTAAAGTATTAAACTTCAGAAAACTGTTATATTAAATAAGGATATTCTAGTTTAGAAACATATTAAGTCATATATTTTAATGAATTTTAAGAGAACTAAAACAATTATACGCATAACTAAAATAATGCAACACTAGAGAATTAATAATCTTGAAAAGAATTAATTGAGAATTTAATGTTCATAAGGTAGCACCATATCTATCTATTTCTATATATATATAAATGCACAGAAACATTAAGCAGCAGAGTAAAGACAAAGTCGTCAACTCTCAACTCATTTCATGTTAGAGGGACGATCTTAGCCTTACAAAAAAAAAATAAAGAAAAATAAAACACTGAGTTTCTCCACTTCCGGTTGGTTCACACGAAATTGTAACCAGGTACGAGAAATCCTGAAACTCATTCCACTGCGAACCCGTTTTCTAGATTGCATTCTTCTCAGAATCTTTCTTTCTTGCAAATGTTCGAACTATTTTTCGTATCAGATTTGTGACGGTTTTTGGTTTCGTTTTTCTTTGACACTGTCGTCACAGATCTAGTTTCAGTTCGGTGCCATAAATTAAACTCTCTCTGTAGGGGAATGTGTGAATCTTTATTACAAACTCTTTTTTTTTTTTTTTGCAATTCTGTTTCTCTCATCACCCTATCCACCTACCTAGATATTTTGAACAAGATCTATCTGTGATTGTTTCCAACGTGATGTCTTCAACAGGATTGTCTTCAACATAGACGAGGTTGTCTTCAATAGAATTGTGTTCGAAACGAGATTGTCTTGAACAAGATTGTCTTGTTACAGCCAGAAAAAGAAAACCCATTCATGCCATGTCCTCAGCTGCAGCTGTGTTGGGGGCAGTACTAGGTAGCTGTTAGTTTCCGCGAACCATCTTTTTCTCGGATTTTCCGAAACCTCGGTCTCCGAGGAGGAGCATAGAGGGAGAGAACTCTGAGGTCGAAATCTGGTTAGGGTTTTGGCTCGTTTGCGAGATGGATTACGCTCGAGACGGGAACGTGGTGCAGATAATCACAGGTGGTGGCGGAGGAGGAGAGAGCTGGTCCGGCGATCAAGCCGATTGGGCGACGGAGGATGAGTACCGGTTTTGGAACAACAACAACAACAACGGAGACGCGGAATCGACGCCGTCGAACTCGAATTACGAGTCGCGGTCGGAGCCGCCGAGCAAAAAGTCCCGGAATTCGCAGGATGGGAGCTCGAACCGGTCAAAGGCTATAGGGAAGATGTTCTTCAAGACGAAGCTGTGTTGCAAGTTCAGGGCTGGGACCTGCCCTTACATCACCAACTGCAATTTTGCCCACAGCATTGAGGAGCTGCGCCGCCCACCACCGAACTGGCAGGAGATTGTGGCGGCACACGAGGAGGAGAAGGCGGTGATGGCAGAGCCAAGGGAGGAGTTTCAGATTCCCACTGTGGGGTCTTCCACCTTTGCAGGGGATACGATGCAGAGGTCCTACAAGGGAAGGCATTGTAAGAAGTTTTACACTGAGGAAGGGTGCCCCTATGGGGATAGTTGCACCTTCCTTCATGATGAGCAATCGAAGAACCGAGAGAGTGTTGCTATAAGTTTAGGACCAGGGGGTTATGCCGGTGGTGGTGGCGGTGGTAGTGGAAATGGTGGTGGTGGTGGTGGGGGCGGTGGTAGTGGAAATGGTGGTGGTGGTGGTGGTGGTGGTGGTAGTGGTGTTGCTAATGCTGCTGGGAATGGGGCTAATTCCAAGCCCTCTAATTGGAAAACCAGGATTTGCAATAAATGGGAGATGACAGGGTATTGCCCCTTTGGCAACAAATGCCATTTTGCTCATGGTGCCACAGGTACAACCCTGTTTCCTTTCCCTGTTTTTACGATCTTCTTTTCCCTTTTCAGTGATAATTGAGGGATCCTTGTGTGCTGCATAAAATGCTGCTAGAATTGGAAATATTTTGGGTTGTTGCTGTCATTTCACATTATGATGTGTATTCTTGTTGATGGCACTTGATCTTAGGTTGCATTGTGTTTATTATTATTCAATCTTGGATTTTATTTATTCATTTTATGCCGTTCTTATAGCTATAGTTCCTGCTGTTTTTATTTTTAGTATGCCATAAATACTTGTGTCAATTATTAATAATTTGATATCGAAGTGTTGCATCAAACATATAATTAAAGTGTGTGTGGCAGCTGGTGTAATACTTTGCTAAATTTTGTTCAAGCATGTTTGCATGTTAGAAAATCACGCTTGTGCACAGGGAAATGCATGGTTCCTTTTACTTTTGCACAATGAAAGGCATAACAAACAACTCAAAATCTACAGCAAGAGAGAACTTGAGTTTGGAAGTGTGGAAATTTGGCCCTCTCTTTTTCCGAAGTATCTTTCATCAGCTATGTGTTCCCTTATTTGAGATTATTGATACTTTTTCCGTGCCTTGTATGCTTCAATATCTGAGGTTTCTTTTTATAAAAATGAAAGAGAGATCAGAAAAACATAGGTTCTTAAGTAGCAGGTTCAAAATGAATAAAGGGTGCTGCTTACATCCTTGTAGCTCTCAGATATAGTGTTATAGATGGAGTTGAAGCAAAAAACTCTTAGATGCAACTTTTGGTAACTGCTGTCTACACAGTGGAAGCCACACTAAGGGAAAGAACAATTTGTTAAACTCTACTTGTCCATTGACATACTTACAAATGGAGCCAAACCGAAATGTGAAGAAGCTGATTTGGGTAATCACTTAAACGGTGGGTTCTCTCCAACTACATAGTACTATTCTCGAGATACTGTTATGCTAGGGCTTGAGAAACCAGAAATGCAACGAATGATTTATATTGGGCAACCTAGATTCCACCTGAATCTGCATATTTAGGGACCATAAATATTGTATTAAAATACATTTCTGGCTTCCATGTCAATTTTTTTTGATTGTGTTGCTTTCTGATTTATAAAATTTAAATGACATGATATAAAAAATTGGAAGCACTTGCGATGATTCTAATTTGAGAAATTCTATTAGGCTCTATGAAATTTAAGGGCTTTTCTTAAAAAAGTGGAATTTAAGCCTAACTTAACTTAACAAAACCGACTTTATAGGTGAGATCCCCAACACAAACTTTATAGGTGGTCCGATAGTAGGTCGATAGCGGATGACACGATAGACCCAATAAACTCTCGTTAGGATAGACTCAATGACTCAAATACCATCTTAAGAGGTAGATTTTAAGCCTAACTCAACCTTACAAAATCAGCTTGTAAGGTGAGTTTTGTATCCACTTATATACTATGCATTAACTTTAACTATAGTTGATGTGACATCTCCAAAATCTTTGGTAATGTTATTGAGAAACTCTCACTCCCTCTTTCTCTGGTTTGCCCAAAATTCATTCAACTATTGGCCCTGGTACAATTGTGCCAAAATCCTAATTTATTTGGTTACCATAGAATATGTCTTGCAATTAACTTAGTCAGTTAGTAGATACTACCTATGTGGTTCTATATATAAAAAACAAATACCTAATTCATTTCATCCGCACCAATAAACATTGGTAGGTTAGTTAATTTCAATTGATAATGTCAGAAATTTAAGACGTATTCCAAAAACATGTATAGAATTAAATGATTCAACTATTTGGTTATATTCAATGAGTTTACTCAGAATTCAAGAAATAAATTTTTTTGAACCAATGGGAGTGACTATTTTTATTGATAACTCAATAAATGCATCCACTCTTATGGGAAATGAGTGCATATCTCATTAATAGACTCTTCAAAAATTAAGAGTATAAAAACAAATTAGTAATTAGTAATAATAATACATTTGAAAATGATTCTCTGTTTCTCATAAAAAGGATAAAATAATTTGTCCTCATTTGTTTCTTAAACACAGTAGGAGCAGAAGTACCAGTAAATACAATTGGAATGTTTCATGGGGAATGCAGAAATATGTGTGAGTGAAGTACTCACTTAATCATGCTGTGCTTATTTATTTTTAGTTCTAAATGTTCATACCCCATCATTTTAATGTCTGCCTGAATTTTTTTTTCTGATCCGCAAAGAATAAAAAAAATAAAATGAGACACTTGAGGGTTGTATCAACCCTTATACAAACACTTCAAGGTGTTCCAATCCTTATACAAAAGTGTCTCTCTGATAATGCTTGTATTTGTATTTTGAGTGGATCCTTGAATTGATTATCCATGAGATATGTAGCTAGCAGTAACTAGTAATCCATTTTCACTGTCATCTGAGTCTGATACTGTGACCACAGAGTTGCACAGATATGGAGGGGGGCTTATGGAAGGAGAAAGCAGAGATGGTGGTTCTGTGGTTGGCAGTGACACAAGCAAGGGAGCAGCATCAAAAGCTTCTGCTGACAACGTGGTTGCTGCAGTTACTCCTGTTGCACATTCTGATGTGTACCACATTGGAGTCCCTTCACAGAGGCCTTCTTCCATTGTGATTCAGAGGCCAGGGCAGAGAACTCATCAGAAGTGGAAAGGTCCAGATAAAATCAGTAGGATATATGGTGATTGGATTGATGACATTGAATGAGTTATGATCACAGTTACCACCACTGATGAGGGAGGGCTTATGTACCATGAAAAAAAGTGAATACGCAATCATTTTTCTTTTCTTTCGCATGTTATATTTTTATTAGCTAATTTCTCTTATGATGATCATGCTTAACTTGTAACGGGAATAACAGTTTAGTTGGTTTCACGGATAACTGTCAACTGTCTTGTACGATTATGTTTGCTGGTGTATTCACCTTCCTTAATACGCTGCTTCTCTGCTGTCTCAGTGTGGCAACAGCTTCCTTGTATTTGCATCAGAGATAGTATTTTAGCAAGAGCTTTTCATTAGGATTGTTTTGCTCCCCTTCTCCTCATGTATGAAAACCATTTTAGGATTTTCCAAAAAACAGTTTTGTGAATTGAACTCACTACAATTTTGACTATCTCAAACCATATTCATAGTCTTTTTTCTTTCCTTGTTAATAATGTAACGGTTGTCATATCTTTTCTTTTGTTGTTTTAATGTAACGGTTGTTTTCTTCTTATCTTTTGTTGTTAATGTAACTGTTCTTCATGATTAAAAAGGTGTACTTTAAATTTAATTTAACTTTATAAGTCTGACTTGTGAAATTTACATATTTAGGTTATATAACTAAATTTAGGTTATATAGCTAAATGTTCTTTTAAGATTTTTTTAGATTATTTTTTACATATATAAAATAAATATTTAGGTTATATAACTAAATGTTTTTTTAAGATTTTTTTAGATTATGTACATATATAAAATAAGTGTTACCTATTTAGTTATATATTATGAAATGTTATCAAATGTTTTTTTTTTAAGATTGTGTACATATAAAATAAGTGTTAGATATAAGTTTCCACGTGAGAGGTGAATATATAATTTACACTATTTTCTTTGTAACATATCAAACTTTTACAAAATATACAATGTTATAGGAAAATAATTCAAATTGATTTTACAGATTAGCATTGTTTTCTTTACACATTTTCATAATTTAAAGGTGTTATAGGAAATATTTACACATGTTAATTCTATTAAAAATAAAATGGTATAATTAATATCAATTTATTTCTTACAATTTTTTTTTACATTTGTTTAAAAGAAATAAAGTTGTCTTATAGAGATAATAATAATAATTTTATAAGTACAAAACAAATCCTACGAGGAACAATTAACCTAACAACTTTTAGGCTCTGTTTGGATTGAAGAGGGGATTTGTGAGGATGGGAGGGAGTGGATTTGTGAGGATTGGAGAGGATGTGTGAGGATATGTGAGGTTGTTTGGATTGAGGGATGATAGGGTGGATTTGTGAGGATGGTTTATTGTAAGTTTACAAAATTATCCTTCTTATTAAAAAATATTTAAATAATGAATTATGATTTTTTGTGTGTAAGTTTGAATTAATTAAATATTTTTAATATATAATATTCATAATTATTTATATTTTTAATAAAAATTTAAAAAATATAATATAAAATATTTTGGTGTTAAATTGAAATAAATTAAATACATTAAAATTTATGAAAATAATATTCATTTGTTATTTTATATAACTATATATATATATTGTTGATATTATAATTTTATTTTATTATTTATAATTATATGTTGTTATTAATAGTATAATTAAATATTTTTAAAATTATAAATAATAAATAAATTTATGTAATATTTAAT
>Ga0123342_1002974_pt1 | contig 27753 bp, 14 predicted proteins | sample Turbeawhitnodule_FD_89960 | JGI IMG/M metagenome (GOLD analysis project Ga0123342, IMG submission 89960) | Root nodule microbial communities of legume samples collected from Mexico - Turtle bean Mexico white nodule | ecosystem: Host-associated > Plants > Roots > Nodule | place: Mexico: Nepantla... | reverse complement strand
TATCTAAATGCACCATTGATAATAGTTTTATTAAGATTTTATGTTAATTTTTTTATATTTTCATTTTATTGTTTTTGAATATTAAATTTTGATTTAACTTGGGTGTAATCTTGAACTTTGTAATGTTATCAAGATTAAAATTAAGGTTTAAAAAATGGACCAGCAAACAATGTCAAAACATAATGCAAATGGTTGTATGTTGGAAGTTGTAGAATCTATCACCATATCAATTGAATCCACTTCTTCCATGACAAAGAAGTTGAAAAAAATAAAATAATAAACTAAATACAAATTACCAAAATGTGTCAAAATTTATGAGCATTTTTTTCTTTGGATGCAACTGGTGAAAACTACTCCTTACAAGGTAGTGGATGTAACTGGTGAAAACTACTCTTCGTAAAGAAGTGGATGTAAATGGTGACGGTGAAAACTACTGAAGAAAGTGGAAATTATCTCTTTCAATTCAAACGGTTGCTCCATTTATTTCAAATATTTTATTAAATTTATTTCTCTCTCATACAATAGAGACTCTCTCATTATGCAATTAATTTTAAAAATATATTTTCTCTTCCAATTCATAACCACTCCTCCACCTCTCTTTCAATTCATAAGAGTTCTTCCACCTCTCTTTCAATTCATAACCGTTCTTCCACCTCTTTTTCAATTCAAAACCGCTTTTCCACCTCTCTTTCAATTCAAAACCGCCCCACTATGTATACCAAATATTGTAGAAAAAATAAGAAAGGGCACAATGACCATAATACAATAATAAAATTAAATATTAATATAAGGATAAAATGAGAACAAAAAATTAAGAGTAGTTAAGAGAGAATAAGAAATGACACAATGACCATAATACAATAATAAATTTAATATTAATATAAGGATAAAATAGGAAAAAAAATTAAGAACAGGTAAGAGGGGAATCCCTTTATATATAGGTATAGATTATGCAAAAAATTTATATTTTAAAGATTTAAAGGACTTAATTCAACATTTTATTATTAGTAAAATCAAATTGAAAAAATAAATGAATAATAAAACTAAGAAAATATTAATGAAACTTGTTATTAATGAGAAAATTACACTTATTTTCTCTAAGATCGTTTGTAAATAGGTATATATATTTTTTTTTATGATTTTAATATATTACACTCACCACTCTTATATGTTTTAATAACACGACACTCGTTTCTCTTATTTTGTTCATAAAAAATACTATTTGTATATATTTTAAAAGTTGAATTTTAATTTTCACAATTTCTTTTATTTAAGCTTTAGTTGATATAATATTTTTAAAGAAAATAAAATAATTCAATGTCATCTTATTAAAAATATAAAGAGATAAATATTATTTATTAAAATCAGGCATGTATTACAACTAACTTAAAATGTGAGGGAGTGCAAATTTTGTTTCCTCTCTCATGAGTATGAGTAGAGAAAGAACAAGTAAAGTGAGTAAAGCCAAGTAGATATTAAATTTCAGAAAATATTTATATTGTTAAATAGATATTAAATAAATGCATCCATTAATTCAATAGCCATCTCCTTTTCAAAATATTGTTATAGAAAATTAGCTAAAGAATGTTACAAAATAGTCTCTATTTAAAAATAGTAGTATTTTAAAACAATTTTATAGTATTTATACATATAATTAAGACTAGTTAATGTAATATTTGTTTTAATTGTTAATGTTGTTTTTCTCTGGTTGAAATAGGTTTTTTTTATCATCTGATTTTATTTTAATTTAGTTAACTACTTTAAAATATATTATTATTTTAGCAATTTACTCTAGAGAAAAATAGTTTCTTTCACTTCAAATCGATAACATACGGTGGCTTTATTATGGTGGTTAATGATTCTCAATACAAACTTGAACCGTAGTGTACCTGTATAGATGACGGGTCTAGGTAATATTTATCCACCGGTACACAATTCGTTGTTGTACTGGTAGTCTTCTAATCCTTCGAAGTTTTTCCTCTAGCTACGTGTGTGCTTCGTCGGTCAGAGGTACCTGTGATTGCACTCCGACACTTAAGTTAGTGCTAGTATTTTAGTCTCTTCTCTCAGGATATAAAAAACGTACCTTTTTCCCCTTTAGAAGTCTTCTTTATAGGTTGACTTGGGCCTCCATTTGTGTGGGCTACCTTAATCAGTTGGCCAGAATGTATGTAGTGGCTCCCTGGAATCATGGGAGCGTATCCTTCTATTTATTATTGTGTTGAGATATTTATCTGAATATCTCGGAGTGTATCTTTGACTCATTCAACTTTAGTTGTAACTGCTTTTCTACCACGTATTTAGTATGTTATGGTCGCTATTTAATTAGGTCATTAGTCATTTGGGTCCGAGTACACCTAACAATTTTGAAGTGTCTTTTAACGTGTACATACTTGATTTGGCTAGTTTTTAATTTTTTATTTATTTTTATGATAACTTTTATTGTTTTGACAATTTTAACTCTTTCTTATTTTTTTAAATATTAATTTAATGCTACCGGAAATAATTTATAAAATTTAAAATAACTCAAATATACACATAAAACTCTAATATTTCATTATTTATAAAAAAATATTACAAAAGTAAAATCATAAATTTATATTTTATATTTAAAAAAATATAAATCTCCTACAAATCATTACATCACTCACAAACTTTATTAAATTTTTCTCACATATTCACTTTAACATACCTTAATTTAAATTCACTCATTTGTTTTCACAATTTTCTCTCAAATTCTCAAATCCTCGTAAATCCCCTTATTCAAATTCTCACAAATCCTCTTTTCAATCCAAAGATAACCTTAACTAATACAAATCCCATTAAATTAAAAATATTTAATTAAATTAGTTGATAGATATAAAATAACATAAAAATATCATTACCAAATTTTATTATACAAATAAAATTATTGTATATTTTGAAATTTGAATTATACATTTTTTAAATAAAATTTAGTATTGTTATTTATTTTTTAAAAGTTGCTTATATGTTTTTGAACAAGTGATTTTATTTAAACTTAATTAAAATTACTTTCAAAACTTTATTTTTTTTTAATTTTTAATTCTATATAATTAACATTAGTTACTTCGATATATAATATTGAATCTTATTATATCTAGAAACAAAATATAATTTCATAAATATTAAAATAATATAAAAATAAAAATACTTATAAAATATTATTTAAAATAAAAAGAGTTTTTGAGATATTAGAAGATATTTTTGAGCATAGGTATTGATATTTAGTTGGTGAGTTTAAAAAGGTGTAAAAACGTGGTGCATTATCAACCGTTACACTTTCACTTCGAACTTTAACAAAACCTACCAACCATGCCATCAACGGTTCTTTGAAAGTTTGAAACTAAAACCAATAAAATTCCCACACAGAAACAAACCTTAATCATAACAACCTACGTACAAGTGTTCCATGTTTTTCTGTTCTGCCACTTCATCTTCTTCATCTTCTTCTTCTTCACAGACTCAATGTACCACCAACCCAGAACCCAACAACCCAAACCCACAACCTTCTTCTCTTCTCTCTTCTGTCCAAAATGCCCTCTCAACCACAATCTCCTTCTTGTCCCTTCCAAGCCCAACAAAAAGCCCACCATCTCGGCCTCCCTGCCTCCCGGGCCCACCTCCGGGCCCGCCCAGGCCCTAATCTCCCTCCTCCGCTCCATTCCGGACTGGGCCGACACGGTGCAGGAGCGCGGCATGCAGAAGAAGCGCTCCCTCTACACCCACCCCAACTGGCGCGACCACCGCAGCTCCCTCCGCCACCTCCGTCACCTCGTCTCCAGCCTCTCCTCCCGCGTCATCCTCTCCCTCGTCCCCCCCGTACTCTTCTTCACCGCCTTCGCCGCCGCCATCGCCTCCTACAACCAAGCCCTAATCCTCCACATCCTCCCCGACTTTCTCCCCCTCCTCCACTCCTCCTCCCTCCCCTACCAGCTCACCGCCCCTGCACTCGCCCTCCTCCTCGTCTTCCGCACCGAAGCCTCCTACGCCCGCTTCGTCGAGGGCAAGAAGGCCTGGACCAACGTCATCGCCGGAACCCACGATTTCGCCAGGCAAGCCGCCGCCTTCCTGGACGACGTCGATAACGTCGAGTTCTCCGTCAAGCACGCGCTCTTGAAGTACATCATCGCCTTCCCCATTGCGCTTAAGGTCTGTCTTTTCGAGCCTTTTCTTGTGGAAAATTACAGACCTGCAATTCGTGTGGCAGATTGCAGCCTCAATGACTGTTTTCTGGAACCTAGATCTATGTTTGTGTTTAAATCAGTTGGAAGAGCTCAAAAGAGGTTTTTACTCCCAAAGCAAGATGCAACAAGTTCTTGTTTCTTCTTTTGGTGCATTTGGATAGCAGAACTACTTTTTCATCTTTAATTTAAACAATAGGTTTACTTGGAGAAATTTCTGGGTAAGAACTTGTAGGATGGAAAAATAAGAAAGATAAATGAATCAGCTTCTTCCTTAACTTAAATTAGCCTTTGTCTGAGTTAATTTATAGTAGATATTTTCTATGAGCTTCTCTAAAATCTGCTTTTAAATTTATTTATAAACTTATTTTAGCTCATGGAAAAGTTCTGTTAAAACAGGCTCAATGTAACTGCATGGTTGGATTAAAGTTGGGAGAACTCAAAAGCATTTTTAATCTGAAGACAAAAAAAAAATTCTTCATTGTTAAACATTGGAATTTGCAAAAGTACTTTTTAAACTTAATTCAAACATAGCCTAACGTGTTAGGGTTCTATACATTTGGGCCTTTTATAACGTTAATATGAATGGTTTTTGTGATTGGACTTTTAGGTTGGTAGTTAGTTGTGGTTGATAGCTAAACTTGGTGTTTGAATGCAGTGCTACGTGCTGTATGGTTCGGATATTAGGAGAGATCTTCAGCATTTGCTGGAAGTGGAAGATCTAGCAGTGGTCATGAATTCGAAGCACCAGCCTCGATGCATTATTGAGTTTATATCGCAGACCATTCGGTTGTTGAAATTGGAGGAGTCTAGAAGAAATGTCCTGGTATGTATGCAGTAATTGGAATTGTTAGCAAGGTTTTAAATTACTAGTTGGAAATTTCCTGGTTGATAGTGCTGTTATAGTTGGCCTGATATTTTTTTTCTTATAGCCAAAATCAGGATCTCATGAATCCCTTGCAATCCAACAAATTCAATTGGTCATAAACAGAAACAGGATGTGTGAGTTAACACTCTCTCAGAATTAAGACATATCCGCTTGGTGCACAACTCCTACAAGATTTAACAAGCTCCTCTTGATGTTGGTTGAGACACTAAAACTAGTAAGATATCTTGGTGTGAACCTAGGAACTCAGAGAAAGGGAATGCTGAAAAACAAAAGAAAAAATGTTGAGTTGAAAAAATAGCAGGTCTCTTAGAAGTTAGAAAACATGGAAATTAGGTGTAGATAGATAAGATTTATACACAGGAACCAAGTAAAAAGATAGAAACATAAAATATCCTTTTTTTCAGATAAGTATGAATTTAAAACTAATTATAAAAAAATGATATAATACTCTAATCTTTCAAACAAAATATCAACAAATACAACACATGTTGCAGTCAAATGCAGTTGACGTGGCCACAATTATAGATGTGAGTCAAAAACCTTGCTGAGGCAGACCGTTTTTTTAAAACCATTGTAGGCATTTTTGTACATGTTGAATTAGGCAGCATTGTTGCATGTGAAGTTGTATTTTAGATTTTGGATTTGCTAACATAGCACTTCACTATGCGGTAATTCCTGTTTGTATAACTCGATTAACACTTCACTCATTGTGGCACAGGAATCAAAGATCTCTTCTTTCCATGAAGGAATTGGCATATGTGAACAACTTATGGGCATTCCCATTCCATTATCATATACTCGCTTGACGTCAAGGTTTCTTGTCCTGTGGCATCTGACACTTCCTATCATACTTTGGGACGATTGTCATTGGATTGTGGTTCCTGCAACCTTTATTAGCGCCGCCTCTTTGTTTTGCATTGAAGAAGTATGTTCCTCTCCTTACCTTAACTACTTATCAAAATAGGTTGTTCTGTAATTATTGTACATGTGGCCAACACAATTGGGATGCGACCATTAATTTCAGGCTATTGCACATTATTTGGATTTTCCTTTCTTCTGAGTTATCCATTAGGTTAACAGTTTTAGGTTGACAGACAAATGTTGAAAGATAACTGAGAGTAATTGTGACAAAGCTTTTCTTTCCATCAGTTATATTTTAGAGAATTGATTTGTGTTAAAATATTTTGTGTTTCAATGTGTACCTACAAAATATTTTGTTTGTTTTGGAGGACCGTTGGACTGCACCTTGGGATTAGCTTTTGAATTTACACTGTTAGAACATGAGTTTCGACCACTCATTATTGATTTGAAGAGCATTTTTGGGCCTTAAATCTAAATTGATTGAACGCTTGAAGAAGTGATTGATGGATTCTCTTTAGTATAACTCCATAATTTTTCTGGTTAGAAGAAAGCTAATCCAAAAATGTGAAAATGATTGGTGTAGGTTGGAGTTCTCATTGAGGAGCCATTTCCAATGCTTGCACTTGATGAACTATGCCAAAAAGCACAGAATGACATCCAAGAAGCAATTGCAACCGGAAATTTAATTCAAGCACGCTTTGTTGCAAAGCAAAATAGCCACTCTGAAGAGCATTCACCAAATGGCTGGCCCAACTCCTAAATGAAAAAGCGAACTTTACTATGAATGTCTTCTTCCATTTTTGCTTGAGGTGGCTCTGGACGTCCTGCTTGTTTAACCAAATTAATTGTAGTTAGGAGTTGTATTATGTAATCACTAATGATAATTGTGCAACACTTGCACCAGCCCCACAGAGTGTACCTCAAATCGGTCAGAATGGTGATTTTGGAATATGCTGCTTATGAACTGGTGTGTGTATATCATAAATTCATAATCATGTAAATATAATGTATATCCAGGCTTTTATTTTTATATATCTACTTTTAGCACCAGAAGTTCTGTAAGGCATTTGCTTTTTCTACTACGTGTGCACAAGACACTGTTTAATGAATATGAATCACGAGAGGATCTTTTCTCCCAAAGTTGTCTATTTGATTCGTAGACAAAATTGAAAGCTTTTGAAAAGCTAAAGAACCATTTGTTTTGAGAAAATGTTTTTTTTCTATTTCTCACTTTTAGTTATAAGAGCACCACATTATCTTCATTTGTTTTCTATTTTCAAATATTTTCATGTTGTTTGAGAAGAGTTGTTTTCACCGTTTCATATACACACTTTTGAAAATAGGAAAGAGGGAAAATAATGTGACACTTTCATAATAAAAAAAGTGAAAAACAGAGAATGAAAAGAAACCCATTTCTCAAACCAAATAGTCCATAAAATTCTTTTAGAAAAAACACTGGCTTCAGCAGCTGCTAGGATGCTATCAGAAGAATGCAAATTGTGTTTATATCGGTGACTGCAACTCAAGGCACTAATAAGTATATTAATTTCTGCTGTCAGATCAAGTTGATTACATAGGTATATGACTATGGTCACAGCAGTAGATTTATGGTCCTGTTCATGATGGTTTCATGCCTTGGTACCAACTCTATTTTTTCATGTAAAATGTGATGAAACAAGATTTATAAGGTTTTTGTCATATATGAGGAAACTTATAGTAGTTTGTCTCTTTAAAATTTGCAATTAGATGTAGAGAAATGACACAAAGCGGGTTTCCTGGACTTGCATTCCTGTATAGTAGAATTGTGAGCCGTGAGATGTGTCTCAAGTGGGAGTTTCCTTGGCAGATTACAACCTATAGCCTTAATTAAATATAGGTGCCCTTCCCAATTAGAAAGGTTTGACATACTACATATAATCTCTTCACCAGTGATAATTAGGATGTTGATACCGTGTAATGTAACATTGAATAATCTCTAATCTTGAAGGACAGCTTAGAGGTTATACTGTGTTAGTATCTATTGACTGGTCTCATGATGATTCATGGATTGAGTGTGCAACTACAGGATATGCAAACTTTGAGCAGGGAAAAACTAAAGTTAAAATAGGTTATGCAACTGTTGTACACATTAACTTAAAATAGAACACTTGTTTGTGTACTTAAAAATGTAAACGTGTCCCTACTCGAAATCGATTGCATTCTAAAACTCACTATTTTATCTTATAGATAACAGCAGAAACCATAACAAGATCTACCAAATTTGATTATAATTTAAAGTAACTTTTGTGTAAAATTGAAAGCTAAGATGAATTCTTAATGTAAACATATCTCCATCTTCTAGAGTCATCAGCTAGTAGACTCCCTACAAGCAGACATTCAAGTTCTATTGTTACGATACTTTGAATTACAATGGCATGTCCCTGCAGCATTTTGACTCTAGAGGATCCTAACTGACAAATATACATATTAAAGTATCAATAATTTCATCCTTCAAGTATCAATTTTGAAAAGCTATCACGTGTTAGTAAAATGAAGAGGCTAATTTGGACAAGTTCCACCATGACTCTGCTATGTTTAATTCAGGCAGAGGTATTCATGCTAAAGAAAATGGTTTTTTTCTTCATTGCTTAGGAATTACTATGCATATATACCTTGAGAAAGTAGAGATAGCAAAGGATAATAGGAAGTGATAAGGGAATAGAGAGAAACAGACAAGAATATAAAGTGGATGTAGAAACTGAGACATGAAAAATTCAAGATTGATAGTATCATGGTCCACAATATTTTCTGGTGATGATGCTGGACAGTAGGAAATGAACACTATTTTGGGGTCCTAAACCCAATGGTTTGCACCAGACAAGGCAAATCTTTCTTGGCACTCGAATACTAAGTACACAGTTTGAACAACAGCTTTTAACTCTTCACATTTTGACCATTTATAAATGACAAAAAATTATAAAAGTTTAAATTCATGCTCAATCAATCAAATCATAGAACTAAATGAACATCCTAGCCGACCCAACAAAAAGGGGGAGGGGGTGTTACAAACACTTAACCAATCCTTGTTTCTGGAAGAAATCTTCGAACACATGCAACTTTTTGTGGATCTATTGGTATCCAAGATGATCTTTATAACCAAAGTTGTGGGAGTAGTTATCAGGCAGAACAGAATCAGCAAGAAATTGTCTCTGTACAACATTTTTTTCATTTTTGCTTTGTAGTTGCACTCCGCTTGGATTCCAGAGTTGTGCCATCTTTAAGCGCTGCTTGGGCTTCATTCTCCATCCCAAGTCCAGTGAGGGCAACAGATTGAAGATATGATGCTATGTGCCAAACCGGGGAAATGACTTGCGCCTGCATTGCATCGCTCAGGGCTTCCCGAGGCATGTCACTGATGAGATAAGACATACTACGCCGTGCAAAGACTGTTGGAGAAACCATTGTTCCAGCATCAATGAACTGCATCGAACAATGAACTCTTAATGACTAAACTAGCATCAGAAGCCAAATAAAACATCGAACAGAACAGCATAATATGAAAATCCAGTGGTGATTCATCCATAGACTTGAATAAAATTAAAATCAGAGCAAAAACCTTTATTCTTGACCAATACTCTTATCAAACATAAAGTATTGTGTGCATAGTGAGAAATCTAAAGCATTATTCATAATTATGAAAACCAGATTCAGCTTTATTTTAAAAATCAACTAGAGATCTATTTTGTGACATGCTATTTCATTCAACTAATCAGCAGTCTTTGAATAAAAAAAATGCAAGCCAAATTCAGACAAGTCCATCTTATCAACATATGTACCTGTGTGTAGCACTCAATTGCCAGTCTAAAATCTTTCTGCCGGAAAGCAACATCCCCCTTTTTCTTGCAATTTAATGTATCCTGCATCTGATCAGTCCACATCTGAAATGATAACTGCAATACCACCAGAAAAAGGTAGACAGAATACACAAGTTAGCTTCTTTTAAAAAAAATATATAAATATTTGTTATTAGGTTCCTGGTTTGTGGAAAAAGATAACCTGAAGAATTAAAAGATATGCAGTAATTCTATAAAATATAAGTTAGATAGAGAACCTCATTTGCCACTCCTTCATCATCTTTATAGCCAATATTTTCCAGAACTTCATGTATGGCAGTTAAGTCCTTTCTTGAGCATGCTTCACCAAGCGGAGATAATGAGGCAAAAGTAGTACTGTGCTGGATGCCCATCAAGACATGTGAAAGAACCTAGAAATAAATGAGAATGAACAAACATTGTTAAGAAAAATAATCACAACTTGAACTTTCAAAATTGATTAACCAAGCTGTTGTGATCTGTATGTCATGCATTGTGTGCAAAGATATGATAGCCTGAATGAATAATAAAGACATGCCTTAAGTCTAAAATAGAGCCTAAATAAATGTTTGTTTAATGTTTGAGATGATGTGAGTATGTTACAAGAGAACAAATGTGAGAACAAAATTTGGCTTTTCTCCACACATCCATTATGAGGTCACTTAAAACAAATAAAAAAATAGGGGTGTTTATTCTTCAGTTTTGATCAGTTTCTAAGCAAAAAAAATCATCCAATCTAACCATAAAAATAAAGTACGTTTCCATTTAGATTGCTTTGCATATGATCTCTAATACAGACTACTTAAAAGTGGTATTAGATTGAATTACATCTTCGTTTATAATTCTAAGCATGCAGTTTATATAAAATAAATCTAAAGAACACAGTGACTAAGTACTACCTTTGTTCCTTTTCAAAAATATCTTCAGGGTTTTTATAGAAGAAACAATAAATGTAATAAATCTTCAGGTCTCTCATAAAATACTTATGAAGTTCCTATTGTATCTTTTTATTTTCATTTTTACTTCATAATAAATGCATATTAGTTGCTTGTTTTCCACTTCCACTTTCATGACAAATATGTAAATTCATTAAGAATGGGGTAGAACAAGAGCAATTTGACAAAAAAATTAATGATGTCTTGAACTTTGGAAATGAAATAAATAGGAACAAAAATTTCAAAAATACTGACCTATAAGGAAACAGAGGGAATAATTATAATTATAATAAATAATAATTTAAAATCTCATCTACCATATCTAAATCATAAAAAATATTAGACAAAATAATCTTTATGCTTTTAAAAAAAAATATCCAAATAATTTTGATATACATAGATGTAATTTTGAGATAATGAAATTAAGAAAACAACGTATTTATACACAAATTTCTAGTGTGAGTTGCATGATTATGTTATAAATAAAATTATGTATGTCTATAAGTTCAATTTGGGTCAAATCAGTTTTTAAAATTATATTTGAAATCCGATCCTCTTTCTGTCAATTCTTTCAATTTTTAGTTTATTTGATTTTCAGTCTGTTCAGTTTAGTTTATGCAGTTTGCATTGAATTAGACCAATTTATGAACATCCCTACAGAGCAACTTGCACTAAGCAGACAAGACTACATTCTAGTACATTTATCCTTACTATTACATGAAATCCTAAACCAACCTCTGTTTCCTTTTGAAGAGGAGCCAAAGCAGCTACCAATGATTTTGGATTAGGCCGCTCTCTAGGTTCATATTGTAAACATCGAGACGCCAGGCGTACCAACTCAGTTCCATCATCATCAGAAAATTGTCCTTCCAAACAAGAATCTGTCAGCATCTGAAGATTTCTTCCACGAATCACATCGAGCGCCTGCACCAAATTTTCTAATAATCACATATGCAAGTTTACATATAATATAGTAATATATAATTAGCTATTAAGGGTATGTTGTAGATGGAGGATATGGGAAGGTAGAATAAGAAGGTTTTGAGTAGACTTCATTCTTATTAGGGAAATTTCATATCAGGGAAGGAAAATTGGGGATGATCTTGCAACAACCACAACCTTCATTTATCTTAATAAACATTCTGAATTTTCCCAATTTGTTCAAATTTCTAGGATTTTAGCATCAAATCATAAGAAGAAACTTGTTAAATTCCCATGATTAAACTTCAACTTTTGGAATTGTTCGGCATTAACACATTTGTTTCACTAGGAAAAAGGGAAAAGTAAATTCATGGACAGATTAAAAAATTGAGTCTACCAACCATACCAATGAGATTCACAGGGAACTTTCAGGACCTAAACTAAACTCATAAGTCATTGAAATCAACCTGCACCCATATTCTTTACCCATTGGTAAGAATTACTTACATGACTTGGGGGGATATGCTTCCCACTGAGAAGGTCAAGCAGAAGAGTGCCAAAGCTATATATTACACTTTCTGGAGTTACTCTCCCTACAAAACAAAGACATATAAGAAATCATGTATCACTCATCTCTACAAAACATAAACAATTGTAAATTTTCAAATGCAAAACAGATATTCATTTGAATATTATAAAGTGTTAAACGAAAGCAAGAAGGCCAAATTAACAAAAAAGAAAAGGTATTATATGGCATACCAGTTCTGAGATATTCTGGAGGGGTAAATGCCAAATTTGTGCTATAACTTTTTCCATCCCTGCTGTTTTTCATAAGTCCAAAACTTGAAAGCCTGGGATTACCATCCTGCGAAGTTCTAACACATTTTTATTAATCTAATTACTGGGACATGTGTAAAAGGGGGATACACAAAAAACTTACCTCATCAAAAAGAACTCTATAGGCATTAAGGTCATGATAGAGAGCACGCCCTTTGCTTGTGCAGTATTCTAGAGCTTGTGCAAGATGTAGAACAACTCTTAGTCGCATTGCCCATTTCATAGGTTGTGTTTCCCCTGATTAGACACATGGCTACATTATTTCACACCATAATAACTCAAGGGATTTGGGGTTTAGAGTATCATTCCAACAACACAATCATAACAATATAGCAAAGCAAATAGCAGATTAGAAGAGTCAGGGGAGCAAACATCATGAAAAAATTTAGATGTGCCACTTATGCTTAGTATAAGATCTATCTTGCTATGTTTTGATCAGACTTTGAAGGACTCTAGGAAACCACATAAAGACTGACTCTAGAAAATTGGTGCTGAAAAAGACATTGCTTCCACCATCCAAAATAACTTTAGACACTTACCAATACAGTATATTTACATAGAAGTCTTTATAGAGATTGATATTCATTTTACAAGTGCACTTCTTGGTAATTTGACACTTGAAACTGTTAGGAATCCGAGGTGAGTTGGAAGTCCCACATTGGTTAGAAATTAGTAAGATGAACAATATATGAGAAGGACCCATAAACCTATTGTATTAAGATTTTGGGTTGAAGGTGGTGTTCTGGTCTCTTATATGGGTTTGTTCACGACTCATTGGTGTAGAATCTCCTCAGTGAACTCAACAACAACAAAGTTTTGTTACTAACCTTAGATATAAGCGCCCTCTAAAGAGAAAAGGGAAAAAATGTAATTATCAAATAAATCAAAGTTATTCAAGTGATTATAAATCATAACATAATGTATTAGCATCCTTTATAGTGTGTTCAGTTTGTACAAGCCCACATACAATCAACAAACATATTTTAAAAAATGGGCAACATCATGAAAATTCCAAAAGGAAAATGTTAGAAGTTTGGTGTCTTGTGTACTAATCAAGTATGGAAAACAACAAAGTCATAAACCCTAAATTTAGCACTGGTTAGATTTTCAATACTTAGAGGATTAAAAAATTGTATGAAAGGAGTCTTACAATGGAAAAGGTGTTTTGCCAGTGTTTCATTGGGTATATATTCTGCCACAAGCAACCTCTCATCTCCTTCACAAAAACAACCAAGCAAATTTGCCAATCTTTGGTTACGAAGCTGACCCACTGATCTTGCTTCCTCCTGTAGTCATGAGATAAATTTATTTTGATTAATTGAAAGTGAAAAGGAAAAACAAAAGCAAGATGTAGCAGCACAACCATATGCACACCAATAACTCGCAAACACAATGAAACCTAAACATCTGGGATTATTCTCAGCTCATAGAGAAAAGGTATATACAGATACAATGTTAAGCCTTTGGCACAATTGCATGTTACCAAAACTGCAAAATTGACCAGGCAACATGGGAAGAATATATAGGATAGCTTATTACCCATTTGAAAACTTGATTATGGCTAAAAAGGACTCATATATGGTTCACTGACACTAGTCTACATCTATACCAAGTGTTTTTAGTAATGCAAAGTACACAAATAATGCATTTGTGCAATGCAAGGTCATGACCAGGAGAGTTAAAGCAAGGTTGGAGAAGAAACCAATTGGGACAGGGGAATTTACCAAAAACTGCCGAGCATCGGGCCAAGCATTCCTGTTAAATCGCTTAACAGCAATCCTCATTTGATTCTCCAGCTTTCCTTTATAAACAACATTGGGAGCCTTCTCTCCATGTTCAGATACAATGTTCTCAACAGCAAAACCAGATGTTGCATTCTTAAGTTGCTCGAGTGTAAATTCACGGAATGTAGGCCAGTTACTGACCTCACTACTATCCTCAATTTCTGGAACAAATGTTCAAATAAACATATATAATATTTCCCTATAATCAAATGGAACTATATAAGGCACTAGAGTATGACTTTACCCACCAGCATCCGGTGTTTCAATAACAGATGCCTTAACTTGTGAATCCACACAGCATGGCATGAGTCTGGAACACTGAATCCCCATTTTGCTAGGTTGAAATCAAACTTGAAGTAATGAACACCTCTTCCACTTTCAATGGCGTGCCAGTCTTTACTGAAAATATTTGAAAATGATAATCAGTCCACTCAGATCCACCTGGACCTTATCAACCCTGTGCACTGTCACAAGACACATTCATACTTGACTTTGATGACTGGTTACCACAGCTTATGTATCTGTAACAAAGCCAGAATTGTCTGTGAATCACTTTAAAAGCTTTCCTTAAGTGAACAAAAATCATTTGATTATAGCACAAATTATGTATCAACATGATCTTCAGATATTTCAATACAAACAACCAAGCAATTGAAACAGAATAATCTGTAGATTCTGCACTTGTTTTTCAGAATTTACGAACATCAGTAACCTTTTGGAAGGAATAAGTAGCTAGCCCAGAAAAATTAACAAACCATAAAAGCACAACAAACCGAAAAGTACTTCTTCCTTTAAGCATAAGATGGAATATGAGTACTTTTGTAGACAAGTTCATGTTCTCACAACTACAACTAATGACAGCAACAACCCCAATTAAGATGCTCTTAAAGTATGACAGTCTAACCACTACCACCTTAGCATTAAAAGCTAAAGAACATCAGACATGAAGATTTACTGCATTCCTCCAAATGTGTAACTAAAAATAAAACACAAACACTCATATGTTGAAGATTTAATTTCATATGATAGCCCACCTACTAATATTTTAACATCTATCTTTGCTACCCTTTTTTTTTTGTTTTTTGCTTCAAGTCAACTCAGTTACACTCAAGTCTTCATAACCAAAATGCTGAGCAAAAAGCACCAACTTTTTCAACCTACTCAAAAGGCTACTTCACCTTTTAAACTTCTTCGAACCTTCTCCAATGGCAGAGGAAAAAGTTGAACCTCCTGGAGCTGAAAAAATGTGTCTTTTTTCTTCTTTTCTTTTCTTTCTCGATCAAATCAACACCTTTTACAAGATCCACATTTCCGCCCCCAGAGAACCTCGTTTTGCAATCTGCAAAGTCCAAGTCTTTATCTCGATCCAACCAAACCCCAATAACCTTTTCTCCTCAGAAAATCAGGATTTTACAAATCACCCCCTCTCGGTTCCACCAGATCAAGCAAAATACTCAAACCCCAGAATAAAAAAAAAATCAGTTTTTTTATGAACAAAATCAGCTTGGGAGGAGAAAAATACAGTTGTTGAGTGAGAACTCAAAGCTGAACTGAAGATCTGTTGAGAAGCAGAAGAATAAGAAGAAGATGGTGATGAATGATAGGGCTATGGCTTTGGTTTTCTGACATTTTCTTTTTTAGCCTTTTTGGTTTTAATAAATAAATAAACAAATCAATTATTACCGACATGTCATGAGTGTATGTCATGAGTATATATTCAAGATCAGGAATCTGCATGTTATTTAAACATTTTTTTTATCAAGAATTTGTTGGCACAACACATTTGCTTCTGCATTTTATTTTATTTTATCATTTTCACAGTTTCAAGTTTTGCTTTTTATTGTTAAATTTTGTATTAAGATGGTCAGTTGCAGTAAAATATTACTTGTTATGTTAATAAATAACTGAGATTAGAATCATTGATGAAATTTTACATAGATATATTTATAATCTAAGAACTGATAGTTAACTGTAAACAGAAATTAAATGTGTTCATTTGAGTTATAATGAGTTAGACCTAATTAGTTTCATTTTATTAACTTTAGAATATTCAAATCTTAATATATATATATATATATATATATATATATATATATTTCCACCGTCAATTGTTTTGGAGGATTACCTGGCATAGCTAAAGCTTATCAAGTCAAATATTTCTTGCTGGCATATCAACCAATCAATGTGTGCATTTTAGAAAAACTAAAGAAAAGAAAAAAGATAATGCTACTAATTGAGTTTAAAGGGGACAATTTTATTTCTATAATTGCATTTGATATTTATCCAAAAAAAGAAAATTATTTCAGAATGGACAAAGTTGTGCATGATAAAGTAAGATTTTATTTTAATATAAAAATTGAAATAGTAAATGTAACCAATTTTAAAATAATTTTTTTTCTCATTTTAATAAATATCAAATAAAATGAAAAAAAAAACTCATTTTTCTGCAACTGCTAAAAATTGATACAGTGTCAAGAGACTTATACAAAGAATAATATTTGAAGTTTGTTGTCACTGCAGCCATGTAAAAGGAGACTTAACAAGTAATGGTGTATTTGTTTTATAATTTAAGGTAAAGAGTATTACATTTTATAGTTTATTATGAAAACTTAAGAATGTGTTTGGCTTAACAAGGATTCTTGTTGAAATTTTATCACATTGTTATAATGGTGTTTAATTGACTTGTGCAGAATTTTTGCCTGTTTCTGTTTGCTTTTTGAAAAGCACTAATTATTATGTTTAAGTTGAACAATTCCAACAGAATTTCTCATGCTCAAATCATTCTAATAAAGTGGCTGCTTGTTGAACTCAATTCCAACATTACAAGTTATCATGCTTTATTTATATATATACATACATATATATATATGTATATGTATATATGTATATAGATTGCATAGAGATGTTATGTTATTTTATATTTTGTTTCATTTTTTATGGTATATAAAACTCTAGTAAACACATGACATTTTAAAGAGCAATGTTCTTAATTAATCTCTTGACCATGTCACACCTTAATATAGCTGGTAATGGGTGTCATCATTCACATGACAAGCTGAAACAATTTGATATATAAAACACTCAAGTAAAAATTAGAACAAAAAGTCCTTAGACCTAAAGAATTTTACAATTAAAAAAAAATTATTGAAAATTTTAAATGTTTTATTTGATAAGTTATTAAATTTCATTTTTTTTCTATTTGAATAGAGTATTTTAATTACCATAAAATAGAAAAGATTGTCACTAAATAACATTATTAATGTCAATAAAAAATAATTCTTATACATTGAACAAAAATAGTCACTAGAAACTTCAACCATAAAATAGTTGACATCTACAATTTTTCTACAAATATCAATTGAGAAAAAAAAACACTTGTTAAGACCTTATGGTCTAATCTCTATATAACTTCTAATAACAAAATTCTTAGACTGAAATGATTTATATATATATATATATATATATATGTTTTATTAGGTCATTAAATGATACAACCAGTTTTAACACCAAAAGATTTATACCTTTTTTTTATTTAAATTTTTATCTTCTGTAAACAAGTTGTAAGAAAAAATATTTTCTAATATAATATTAAATGAAAGTTGTTTGAAGTATATAGATTCATATTTTCAATGTTAATATCCATAGAAAGATTTTATATCAGATAGTCATGAAATACGTGTCTAACCACAATTAAATGTTACATATGAAATATGTTTTTGAATTAAATTTTTTTAGCAAAAAAAGTCAGAAGCAAAGGTAAAATATAAGATCAAAATTTTATATATAAAACTTTTAATCAAGCATATATCAAGAAATGCATAAAAAAATTATAGTGATAATACATGTCAAACAAAGATCAAATATTAACAAGAGTAAGAAAAAAACATGAAAATTATATACAATTGTTTTTATCTTCTAGTCTTCTAGTTAAATAACCTTAAGTATTATTTGAGGAACAAAATCATTGTAATTTTTTACAACACAAACTAAATTCATTGAGCTAAAATTATTCTCTCTCTTTTGAGAGTTTGTTTTTATATTATTTTTTTGGCGTAATTTCTTAGAAAGGTTAGGATGGTATAACCAACTAAGAGTGTTCTTTTTACTCTAATAACCAAAAATATTTTGCATACTTCTTTGTAACTAAAAGTGATTTGTATACTCAAAATCTCTTAATTTACATGTTTTTAATGTTTTTAATGAGAATTGAATGTATTTTTTGGAATTGACTAATGTTTATTGTTCATTCGTAAATGGTTCAGAATAGTTCTTTGTAAAAAAAGTCAAAAAATTGATTGATTAAATTCTTAGCAAAAAAACTGATAAATAAGTATCCTAATGTTGTAAAAAAATTTCTTACTATGATTGGTTAAGAAACCTTATTAAGGTTGGTGAAGAAATGATAATGACCTACGTCTTGATTATGTTGGTAAAAAAATATTAATAATATCATTAATAATATTAATAATATTATTAAAAGTATTAATAAAATTTATATTTATATTTATATAATTAATACTAAAATATAAAAAATATTAATATTCTTAATAATAATATTAATGAAAACTTTAATAATATTAATAAAATTATTATTAATGATAATAATATTAATAATATAATTAATAATATAATTAATAATATTAATAATCATATTAATAATGTCAATAATAATTAATAGCATTAATAAAATTATTAATAATATTATTATTAATAATAGCATTAATAATCATAATAACAACAATAATAATATTAACAATCATATTAATAATAATAACATTAATAAAATTTATAATATTATTAACAATATTAATAATAATAATATTATTATTAATAAAAATACTCATATTAATAGTAACATTAATAAAAAAATTAATTATATTATTAACAATATTCAAACTAATAATAATAATAAGATTAATACCAATGTAATTATTTATGAAATGTTGTAGGTAAATTATCTATCGTCGTTATCTGTAGGTAATATTTATAAGTTACAATTTGTAAGTAATATTTATAAGTAACAGTTTTCATATCAACTCGTCAAATTTACGTATAGTAAAAATTCGTAGGTAACTCATCTTTACCTACATAACTCATCTTTACCTACAGATATTTATATGTATGTAAAATTCGTAGGTAAGTTCAAATTTACTTACAGATCCAAATTCATTCATAGGTGAGTATCTGTAAACAATAACAAATTTTCTCGTGGTTAGAGTTTAAGGTTTAGGATTTAGAGTTTAGAAAATTTGGATCTTTCCTAAATGTAAAAAGCTGGATTTTGCTTGAAATCTTTGGGATCTTGGAAAGTTATTCTTATGGAAAAATGGTTTTGTGAATTTGCTTTTTATTCCGTTAAAGACTTGAGAAGAGTCCTAAGAGTGGCGTTTTAGAATCTCAATCCGGGTATTTTGAAAGTCTTTGTTTTGACTAAAGACTTTGCGTCATCTTCCATGAAGCTCACCAAAGCTCAATGTTGGGTTAGGATCCACAATCTTCCTATGAAATATTGGCAACCAAAAGCAATTTTCTCTCTAGCGAGAGAGATTGATACTCCTCTTTCTCTTGATGGCTACGCCATTTAAAAATCTAGAGGTTTTTTTGCTAGAGTGTTGTTTGATATTAATATGTTATCTGCTTTGCCTAATCAAATTTTGGTGGAAAAATCTGTTTTGCCTTTATTGTAGATATTTAATTTGAGAGTTTCCTCCATTTTGCTCTCATGCAAAATGATAGGGCATGTTATTTCTAAATGCATACGACATCCTGAAAATATCAATAACACGACCAAACCGCCTATTGTTTTGTCAAAACCTGCTATTGTACTATATAAACTTGTGATTGTCTATACCAAATAAACTAATGATGCCTCTCACCAGGGAGTGGTTGGTGTCACTAAGAAACATAATTATGCGGTAGAGGTTGAGATATATGATGTATTTGTTCGTAATGCATATGTGATGAAAGTTGAGGGAATTGTTATTGATCTTGATATCCTTGTTGAAGTTGTTATTGGACAAGTGGAGAGTAGATCTTTTGTTTGTCAAAATTTTAAGAAATCAGTTGAAGATATAGGGGTTCAGGATCCACGATGATATTATTGTTGATATGTTCTCTTTGAAAGATTTTCCTGAATCAAATGATTTTCTACAAAAAGAACCCCTTGCCTCTTGAAAATTCTAGTATTTTAGAATGATTCTCTCATCTTAAATCTACAACTAATGCAACAAGTCATAAATTAGTTGTTGTCAAACGAGTTACTTCTAAATTTGTTTCTTAGTCTTGCAAATTTTGTTTGAATCTCTTTCAAATGATAAACAAGAGACTTAAGAGTCATGTCCGAACATCTTGCCAATAGATATCATTAAATCTACTCCGACTGATATTTTGTTTAGAAGAAGAAAATTTTGTCTCTAAGTTTTAGCTGAAAAGATGAAAAATGGAAAATCACTAAGTGAAGACGATTAATTAGTTGAAACCTCTAGGAGACCGATATGTCCTCCTAAAGTTGGAGTGAAAACCAATAAGATGACCTCCAAAATAAGGTCAACATAAGAAAAGTTAATGGTAGTGATGTGCAACAGTATCATGAGATTTTATTACAGTTGTTGCATGTTAAGGAGGATCCATCTGATATGGTTTTTGGGATTCACTCATTCCTCTGTATTGTTTTTGTGAACTATGCATCAGAGAATGTTCTTTTATTTGTCTTTTTATGTTTATTTTGTTACACTTTTTTAGGTTTACATTCCCAATGTAACTGTTTAGATTACTCTCAAAAGTTTCTTTATTTATTTTTGCATGGATTTGGTCCAATTTCTCCATGTTTTTGTTTTTTGTTTTAGTTTTTATGTTATTTTTTTTCATGTATTGACACATGCTATCTAACATGAGTTTTAACAAAAGAAAATAAACATGTTTATTCCAAAGTTAAAATTAATTCATATATGTTAATTAATAAACATATTTATTCCAAAGTTAAAATTAATTCATATATGTTAATTAACAATTATGTTTTCATGTGGTTTTTATAAATTTATACTTTTTAACTCATAAATTATTTTTAATTTATAAATTTATTTTTGTTTTTTTTTCGTTTTTATCTTTTAAAATATTTATGAAAAGAATTTTCAAAAAATTAATATTTTTTTTATTTGTTTAAGTTTATTTTCTTTAATTTTTGGATTTGGTTTGATTTGCATTTGATATCCAACTCGATCATGATAGTAAGGTGAATTTTTTTTTATTCTAAATTTACTTTGTTTTATTACATTATCATGTGAAAGTTTAAGGAAAGTCTTTAATAAGTTTGATTATTTGACTGTTCAATCCAACTAATTCAATATAACTGAGTTGAATTGAATTACTTAATTCAATATAACTGAGTTGTATTGAATTATTTTATAGTTAAATCAAATATAAATTAAGGACTATGTTATATGACTAAATTTATAAAAAGAAATTATTATTTGGCAATTTAATTATTTTTTTTTTAATTTTAACATTTAGTTAAAACTATAATTTATTATTTAGGTTTTTACTCATAATAATTGTATATTTTATTTTTTAAAAAAGTTATGTAAAATATTTAATAAAATAATTGATTGAAAGTTACAAAATAAAATAAAAAAATATCTTTTAAAGTTTGTTACTCAATTAGTTCAATCTCAAAAAATGTGCTTTATTAAATTGGATTTAATAATAATAAAAAATTCAACTCAATCCAAATCAAGAATTTGTTTTAATTATTATAGGACGAATTTACTTAGATATAATCCAATCATAATAAAAAAAAATGTTACTTGTGACATATACACAAACTCACACATATATGCACATGCACGCACACATACTTTTAATAATTTGTACTCTATCAATAGATAATGGTTTAAAGTAAAAGTGTCAACAATGTCAATTTACATCAATTTACATCCATATTATCATAAACTAAAAGGAATGTCAAATATCATAACATTACAAAAAAATGTTGAATAGTTGCTCACGAGCACATCCAATAATGAATTGTGTTAGAATAAAGTTAAATTGACCTCTTGTTATTTTGATTAAGTATTAAAAAAATAAAGTTTAAATTATGATAATAAGGCTTATCCATCTTCTCATTATTATGGACTTCAACTTATAGTTTCTCTTTTTAAATATTTTCCCTCGACTTAATTAAAAAATTTTAAAAAGATAAATTACTTTAAAAAATTGTTTCATATTGCCTTTGGCATTAATTATTATTCATTTAAATTTAATTATTTTCATTCTTAATTTATTTATTTTAAATTGACATTGCACATAAATAATTTATTATCACCACTTTACTTTCTTTGAATTAGTTTAAAGCTTACAAATGTTTTTTTTTTCACGCCAATAATATGTTACCACATGGAAAATTACATATAAAAGAGAAAATCAAATACAAAAACATAGGAGATCAAACCAAACGCATACTAAAAAACATACAAAACACATTTCCAAAAAGAAGTAAACAAAATGAAAATTAGGGAGTTGATACCTATTTTGAAAAAAATCTAAACCAATGACAAATGGTAGAACGTTAAACCACTTAAAATCCAGTCCAGTATTAATCCCAAAATTAACTAGTTTGTTAGCACACTGAGATATCTTAAACTCATGTCATCACAACTTTTAATGCATTTTCTCCATCTACCTCTGAGATCCTAAGGAATAGATTGAGTAGAAGAAAAAACATGGCAAACCAAGGAGAAATCACATTCTAACCACACGTGTCTGTGTCTATAACCACAAGGCCATGAGATCTCAATAGTCAAAATAACATCATAAACTTCACATAAAAGGATTTTTTAAGAAACTACCGTTGTATTCACCACAACCTCCTCTAAAACCACAAGGCCATGAGATCTCAATAGCCAAAATAACACCATAAACTCCACATAAAAAGATATTTTGAGAAACTACCAGTGTATTCACCACTGTATTCACCACAACTCTAAAAACAAGTAGCATGACGTGAGTATTCTCTAGGGGATCCATACTTATCATACATTAGGCATCTTCCAAATGATTTGAAGAAACCTAGTTTCTTTTTGAAGCGTTGTTTGAATATAAAAACACTTCAAAATAGAAAAGTTACTAATATCAATATTTACACTTTTTTAGAATAATTATGTGATAATTTGATGTACTGTTGAATTGAGTGTATGACCATCTTACACTCTTGAAACCAAGCGTGGTTTCTCATTCTCCACAACATCCAAAAGAATATAAGTAATAGAAGCAATATAAAGAACACATAAAGCACATCGAAATATCTCTACATTGAATATCCTTATTTGAAGGAATTCTACCGTGTAAATTTTCTATAAAACAAGAGTTTTAGTAGACAATATGAAATTAACCCAAATCAACTATCTTCAGTCTAAGAAATTATAAAATTGAGAAAGAAAGCTCTAGCCACTTTTTAACTCATAGCACCATAATCATCCAATGTCCAGTTAGGTATATTAGGCACCATAATCATCCAATGTCCAGTTAGGTATATTAGGTAACTCAGTGAGAATCAAGTTACAAAGATTATCCAACACTATAATATTTGTACAAAGAGAATAATAGAGGCCAAAAATTACCATTCCAAACCTACGTAACTTTAGAAGACAATATATACTTCTCCACACTAGAAACCCAAACCAAATGGGAGATACATATATTCAAACACCAATTATAATTTCAGAAGTTAATTTGTTGGAGATCTCACATCGACTAGAGATAAGGACATTTCATAATATATAAGTGAGTGCAAACCTCACCTCATTGAGCTGGTTTTATGAGGTTGAGTTAGGCTTAAAGCCCACTTCTTAACATGATATCAGAGCTATTTTCGAGCCTATCCTAGCAAGTATTTGTTGGGTTTATCAGGCCACCCGCCATCGGACCGTTATCGGACCACCCATAACATATATCTCCACGCACGACGTGAGGAGGTCACCTCATTGAGCTGGTTTTATGAGGTTGAGTTAAACTTAAAGCCCACTTCTTAGCATAATTTGTTCACCATTACCCACAATCAAATAAGTATTATCCAAAATAGTATCATATCACTCTCTAATTTCAGACTAGACCAAAAGAAGATTTATATAAAATAAATTTCTTATATTTAATCTTCAAGAATCTAAATTTCATCAGCACTATATATTTAATCTTCAAGAATCTAAATTTCATCAGCACTAACACATAAAACTGTAAGAAAATTTCTAGACAAATCTAAATAATGAAGTTTTGTTTTTAACATGTATATTCATAATTTTTAGGCCAGTTTCAAATTTATTAAAAATCAATTAACTTTTTCATTGTATCCTAAAATATAATAATAATAATAGTAATAACAAAACTTAAATAATAATGAAGAACAATAAGAATCTAGTTCCAATATGCCTAGTTATTGTTGTTGAAAAGAACTTATAAATTGTTGAGTTCTTTTATTGTTTTAAAAAAAGTCCACTTAATGATCACATTCTCTGTTATGGGTTATTAAATGAATTGTACCAAGTATATTTAAAACCAATTTTATGAGAAAAAAAATAGTTGTTGGGTTATAAATTAAAAGCTTTTCCTATTCACTTTATGCGTTAGGGAAGATTTTCATATTCATGGGAGTAGTCTAATTTTGCTTACATGCCTCTTCACTGTGAGTGCTAATTTATAAGGATGTTGAAAGTTACATTGGATTGTGTTATTTAGGTTGTGAAGTTATTTTAATTGAGTCAAAAATTTATATGCACTGAATACTTAGACATTTTTTTACCATTTTTATTGAAGTTAAAAAAACATATTTTTTGAAATAATATTTAGTAATCTATGGTGTGCAAGAAAATAAAAAAAAATATGAATATGAACCTATTAAAATATTTTCTTCTTCTAATACTATTGGTGTCAATATAATTTTTTGAAATAATATTTAGTAATCTATGATAAATAGAAAATTTGTTTCGGAATGAAATGATACTAAACAAATTCATACTTTATTATATAATATTGAAATATTTCCACACAAAAATTTCCGTAAATTAATAATATAGAAAACTAATATTTGGTCTCATTTTTTACTTTGTCTCTATGAAATTATTTTGTAAAGTAATTATTATAAAACAATATGAGAATTTGATCTTAAAATTATTTTGTAATTGATAATATAGTTATAGAATAGTCATAAATTGCTTTTTTTTAAAATACTTTTTAAAATGTGATACTTTAAATTTATTTTAAAAACAATTTTTGAAAAATCTTTGAATATGTTTCTATTTTAAAAAAGTAAAAGTTTTTTTATAATAAGAAAAAAATACGCACAAAATATTAAATAACTGATGTATCTAAAGAAAATTCACTAAAACAAATTTCTAGGGTTAGGGTTTAAACTATCATAACCCTAACTCTATTCATCAGTTCAGTGTTGATTGAGCAGCAGAGGAACAATGTCGAAGAAGAACAACCTCGCCAAGAGAAAGAAGCAATACGAATTCGATCTCCAAAGTACTGTCATCTTCGATTTCTCCCCAACTCAATCTCACGTTTCAATATTCATGTTCTGATTTTCGTGTTTGTGGTGATTTTCGTTCAGGGGAGAAGCAAGAGAAGATAAAGAAAGAGCAGAAACTCCATGCGAAGAAGAACAGGATGAAAGTCAGTGTTTGCTTCTCAATTTCCCAATTTTTTTCCGCGGGGATTTTTATTTATTTGCGGTTTTAGGTTTACTGTGTTTCATTTGGATTTTAAAAAGGTTTTAGCTTTTTTATGCGACAAACTGGTCGTTGAATGCTGAGATAGTGGGTCAAATTTAAACTGTCATTTTTCTTAATTGGTTGAATGCTGAAGTAACCAATGGTGATTGCCCATTGGGTTTGGATTTAGGGTTTAGTGCAGAAGGGGCTAGTTTCTAATGTGACGAACAGAGGTTTGAAGTTTTATTAGTAGAGATACTCACGTTTAGTATCCAACTTTGACTGGACCAGGATTAGCTCCAAAGCTGTATACCCTGTTGAGAGAAAAAAAATTGAAAGCTGAAATAGGGTAAACAGAGTGTATGCTATATGATCTGAATATTAGATTCTAACTTTGGACAGGAAGGAAAACCGAAAGTAGAGAAAGTTTGAATTGTGTTTTTTTGTGTGTATGTGTGTGTTTTGAAGATTAATGTCTTTTGTTGGGTTTTGTTTTTGCTGGGTATTTAGGTTGATGGAAGCAACAAGAAAAAGAGTGGATTTCAGGTGGGGAAGAGAAAAGTGAAGGTCAAGTTGACTGCCCTTGCTAAAGCTAAGGCTGCCCAGGCAATGGAGCTTGACAACTGAGGTTTTTCATCTGCAATTTTCTACAATGTATTGAGATTGATGAACGACAGTGTTGTTTTAAGATTTAATAATACTTTGTGTTGTATTCTGTTCTGTTCAGATACATAACTATGGTAGTGTAAGGTGTATATTATTTGACAAATTATATTATAATATTATTGTCTCTCTTTTACTATATTTTCTTCCTATCAACTGGTTCTACTTCTACATCTTTTTTGATTGATTGATACGATTTTATACTTGTGTCTTCTTTATGCTGTACTCGCTGCCTATACACTATGTCTGTCTTGCAAGTTATTTGCTGAGATGAAGAGAGCTTAGCATTTGTTTCCATGATGATGTCTAAAATTAGAAGAACTGGTGAGGTGCAATTGAGTCACTTTTTTGGTTTCAATTCTAATGGATGTATGACCAGAAAGGTTTCATGTCCACAAAAATCTCTTTAGTTCAGCAATTTTATTTAATTTTGAGGCAAAATGGTATACTTTTCTACAAATCAGGGGGTTTAAACTCTTCATTAAGATACCTGAAAAAGGCAATGGATTTTCTCATGTTAAATTTGAACATAACTAGATCTTGTTCAAATCTTGTGTGTATCTCTCTCCCCCATAAACATTTATTAAAATGATAAAAAAATGTCGTTAGAAAGTGTAAGTAATTGACAAAATGCGTTTCACCACTAAAGGTATTGTCCAAATTTATCAAGCCATTCTAAATTTGAACTCATGCCATGACTATGGTAGCAATGTGCAGATTCGAAGCATTAGATTTTATTCTATTTTTTGCTTATTCATTTTTTGGAATATGCCCGGTTTGTAATGCTTGCTAAAAATACAAGATCGAAGGAGATTGATTAGAGAAACTGGTAAAGAAAATAACTTAAGAATAAAAGGTAAATTTACTAGGATTTTTAGTCTCTCCATTTGCTCTATTAGTTTGGCTTTAAAATATTTTGTAATCTTAGTTCAACAGACAATTTGGCTACCAAATGAAATGCATTGCTTCTCTATTACTTCAAATTATATATATATATATATATATATATATATATATATATATATATATTTTATTTTTATATTTAAATATATAATATGTGTGTAGATTTTTTTATAAAAAAAAAAAAATATAAAATATTTTTTTTTTT
>Ga0123342_1002973_pt1 | contig 27761 bp, 17 predicted proteins | sample Turbeawhitnodule_FD_89960 | JGI IMG/M metagenome (GOLD analysis project Ga0123342, IMG submission 89960) | Root nodule microbial communities of legume samples collected from Mexico - Turtle bean Mexico white nodule | ecosystem: Host-associated > Plants > Roots > Nodule | place: Mexico: Nepantla... | reverse complement strand
TTAAGACTAATTATAGACCCATTAATAGTGATTATATTCCTATAATTAAGTCTAATTATAGACTCATTAATAGTGATTATATTCTTGTAATTAAGTCTAATTAAGTCTAATAATGATTTTGTCTGGTAATATAAATTTATGCAAACATGAACTCCACGTGTAATCCAACACAAAAGTCACGTGGTTGTGAGAGAGGGGAAAATCACTTCGACCCACTTCCAACTTCAAAACTTAAATCCTAGTTCACTGTCTTTCTTTTGGGTCTTCAACAATGTCAGTGATGTTGCAAAGGAAGGCACAAAAACTTCGCAAGGGAAGCCACAATTGGTGAGTAACAATAATGCTTGCACCCAACGTCGTTTGCACCACCCTTGGCCCTCGCGGCATGAACAAACTTATGGACAATGATAAGGAAATTGTCACCATCTCCAACGATGGCACCACCATCATGAAACTCCTCATCATACCAAGCTTGTTCACAAAATTTTGAAAGGGAACCCGTTGTAGGGTTTTCGTAAACATGACTGCTAGTTGATCAGAAGATTGAATAGGTAGGAGATGTAGGAGTTTGTCCTGTATTTCTCATGAATCACTTGGCAATGAATGTCGATGTGTTTCATTCTTTCATGAAAACTAGGATTATGAGCTATGTGGCGATCTGATTGATTATCACAATAGAGAGTAGCAGGATCAGAGGTTTGTATATGAAGGTCACGAAGTATATAGTTGATCCATTGTAGTTCACAAGCAGTAGTCGTGAGCGCTCTGTATTCTGCCTTAGAAGAAGACCGAGAAACAGTGTGTTGTTTCTTTGTTTTCCAGGAAATAAGAGAGTAGCCTAGGAAAATGCAATAACCGGTCTAGAACGTCTTGTGTTAGGACAAGATGCCCAATCCGAGTCATTAAAGGCCTTAATGTGAACTTCATATTCACTGTTAAAAAATAACCTATGCACAAAATTAGCTTTGATGTAGTGTAGAATATGTTGCACAACTTGTTGATGATGAACTGTAGGTTCTTGAACAAATTAACTAAGGAGTTGGACAACAAAGGTTATATCGAGTCTAGTGTTGGTGAGATATAGGAGTTTGTCAATTAGTCTTTTATAGGGATTAGGATTTTGAAGTTTATTTGTAGTTTCAAACAAAAATTCAGTGTTACATAAGAGGAGTAAAACACGGTTTACTTCCTAGCATTCCATTTTCTTTCAAAATGTCAAGGGCGTATTTCCTTTGACATAAATGAATTCCTTTCTTAGATCTGGCGACTTCAAGACCCAATAAGTATTTTAGTTCACCAAGATCTTTCTCATTCTTATGCAAGTCCCTGAGAGGGCTTAATTGGACCATGATTTATGTTTATTTTTGTTTCTTTTTTGTTTATTTCAATATATATATTCATCAATTTCCAATCCGGAATGCAAAAAAATAAATGCGTATTTCCCATTCCGTAAAATTACCGAATTGCATTGTCCGGAAGAAGAAAGAGTAATGTGGATTTTATGTGTATTTTGGGGTTTTTAAAAAATAGTAGGGATATTATTGTCTTTGCATTACATTGTGGGGGTGCAGGAAGAAAAATGTAGGGTGCAAGAAGAAACTGCCAACCCAAAAATATGTTGGCCCAAATAAGTTTATGACCCAAATATTTGACAGCAGCCACATAAATTTTTCTTAGGCTTCTTATCCCTACAATTTTCTAAATCCCAAAACTAGCCTTGATCTTTTATTTGAAAATGGGCATCGTGATTACTGAAAATCGGGATCTGGGAGTGTGCTACGGATTCATCAATCCATAATTGAATCATTTTTTCTCTCCATATGAGGGGGTGTTCTGGAAGAAAATTTTGTATAAATTATTGATTTCCATATGTTGAATCCGGTAGCCTACTTCTGTTATGGATTGGTGGATTCAGAATGTTTTTTTTTTAATTATGGATTTCTGAATCTGGAATGCATAATTTTGTTACGGATTGGTGGATTCGGAATGTTTTTTTTGAACAATGGATTTTTGAATGTGAAATGTATATTTTGAATTATGAATTGGTTGAAATTTTACCGGAAGTGCCAATCCAAAAATTTTCCAGATTTCATAATCCAGAATGCAAAAAAAATAAATACAGTTCAAGTGCATTTTAGGGTTTTTAAAAAATAATAGGGACAATTTAATCTTTGCATAACATTGTGGGTACATGAAGAAAAATGTAAGAGTGTAGGAAGAAACTGCCTTCTTCTTATGACGTTAAACTATGGTCCAACTACTAACGTCTATGCTCGTGGGCTCACAAATGAAACCATGCAGTAAAATTAAATTGGCTTCTTCTTCCTGCACCCCTACATTTTTCTTCCTGCACCCCTACAATTTTCTAAATCCCGAAATTGACTTTAATGTTTTATTTGAAAAAGGACACCGTAGTTACCGGAAATAGGGATCTGGGAGTGTGTTATGGATTCATCAATCCGGAACTGAGTATTTTATTTTCCAGATGAGGGGGTGTTTCAGAAGCAATTTTTGCATAAATTATTGATTTTCGGATTGCTGAATCCGGAAGCCTAATTCTGTTACGGATTTGTGGATCTAGAATGCATTTTTTTGAATTATAGATTTCTGAATCTGGAATGCATATTTCTGTTACAGATTGGTAGATCTAGAATGCTTTTTTTGAATGATGGATTTTTGAATGTGAAAAGCATATTTTGAATTACAGATTGGTGGATCCGAAATTTTATCGGAAGTGTCAATCCGAAATTTTTCTGGATTTCATAATCCATAATACAAAAAAATAAATACAGTTCAAGTGCATTTTAGGGTTTTTAAAAAATAATTGAGATAATTTGGTCTTTACATAACATTGTGGGGATATAAGAAAAAAAATGTAAGTCTGCAGGAAGAAACTGCTAATTAAATTTCACACACCAACCCACCAATAATCTCCGATACACCAAAATTAGTTGTCAACGTTCTCTGGACCTTCATTACCATTGATGGCAACTAACGTTGACAACTAATTTGAATAACACACGTGGGTCCACCGAATTCCAAATTCAGTGGCAAAATCTTTGTTTGTTACAATTTGTTCAATTCAAAATTCTCCACTCTGCTCTCCAATTTGCAAAATTCTCACCCACTCCAGTCAATAATAGTAAGTGTAACATCCTCAATTTTTTAATATTTACAATATTTTATTAAAAAAATATTATACTTTTTTTATAAGGACTCTAAATTGTACATACACTAAAAAGACTATAACAACTAAAAAAAATCACTACTAATTCTTCAACTCAATGCTTAGGGTCATTACCTCCATTACTTAACTTCTCCTCCATATAAAACACGATCATAACAGTTTTTTTTTTTAAAAAAGTAACCACAAATAAAAAATTCACAAACACCTCTTGATTTATTTTCTGTGTCATTGTTTATGAATTATTTTTTAAAAGAATTTAAAAAACGAATTTTGGAGAAGATGATAATGAAACTAAATTTAAAGAAAATTGTTAATTTGAGAATTTAAAAAGAAAAAAAAAATTAAAAAGTTTTAATCTAAGTGAAAATTTGAAAAGAAAAATTCTAAAAGTTCAAATTAATGGAATTTTTAACTAATTTGGATTAATATAATCGTGTCACATGTCTTATAATTTTTAATTTAATGTATTTTCGTGTTTGTGTGTCTTATGTCTATGCTTCATCGTGGTGCCAGGTGGATTAAAAGCAATAACAACTACAATTTTGTGTTTGTTGGTGTCAACATTCTTGACAAAAAGCTGATAAAAATTGTAACTTTATAATCTAAAATTGGAACAAGAGGGGAATTAAATTAAAGGGCTTTGAACTACATGTGAGTTTGAAGTGTGCTGTTTCTTCCTGTAACTCCATACCTTCTTCTTTGACCTCCATAAATTTTTAAATTTCTAAAAATGTTTCTTTATAAAATTCTGGATTACATAATTCAAAAATTATTTTTCAAATTTGTAATTAGCTTCCGAATTACATAATTCGAAAGTTTTATTTAGATACATAATTACTTTCTGAATTACATAATCCGGAATTCTTATATAACTTTTGGATTATGTAATCTGGAAGTCTTATATAGCTTTTAGATTAGGTAATCCGAAAGTTTTTTTTAAATGAGTTAGTTAGTTATTTGAGTTTAAAAGAAAAATTAAATAATAAAATTTTATGTGCTTAAAAAATAATTCAAAAATAAAATAGAAAATCTCTTTATTACTAACTAGTAAAAATACATTCTTAGCGCATGTATATTTACTTTTTTTTTTCTTATAGTAATAAAATATATAAAATATTAAATAATTTTTATAATAATTATTAAAATAAAAAATATTATTAAATTTATAAATATATATTTATAAAATAAATAATTTTATCATAGCTAATTTTTTTTTATTGTGGATAGTTAAATTGAATTGAAAGAACAGTTACCTAAAGAATAAGGAAGAATTTATATACAATATATAAATATTATAATATTTATTAAAATAAAAGTTATTATAAAAATTATAAAATAAATATTTTTTGTTAATTTTAAAACTTTAAATTATATAGTATTCGAGAAAATTTAGTTTTTATTATAATAATAAACTTAATAAACTAAATTATTTTAATAAAGAAAAAATTATTAAAAAAGTAGTTATAAAACAGTTATAGAAATATTTTTTTATTAATCTATAACATTAATAAATTTTACTTTTTCTATATATAAATTCTTATCGTTTTATTCTTTGACTAACCCTTATTTTATATTAAAAAATTATTCATAATAAAAAAATACCAACAAAATAAATAAAAGTAATCCAAAAAGTTATAAACATTATTTATATTTATTTTTATAATTATATGATATAAGTTTTTATAATAATTATCTATACTATTATTTAGTAACTTTGTGCATCTTTTAATTCTCTAATAAAAAATAATTTATTTATTTAGTAAAATAAATAATCAAATAATTTTTTATTTTATTTTAAATAGTTAAATAACTCTTTTTTAAATATCAATTATATATTTTTGAATACTGTGTTTTAGAAGTTTTTATAATGTTATTAAAGAAGAAGATATAGTTCTATGTGAGTGTTGGGAATTCTAGTCTTCGGTTCCCTCCCTCTTCCTCCTTCTTCCTAACATCCTAGATTCCCTCCCAACCAAATTTAACATGCCAACCATCACCAATTTCTACTCCATTCAAGATTTATCCCACCACAACACCAAAGATGATTGCTGGATCCTGGTCCATGGAAAGGTATCACTTTTTCCACCAATAACTCTTTCTCTATCTAATCCCTATATGGGTTTTCTCTTCTTGCTTTCATGCCTTTTATTTTATATAAAAACTGTGTATTTGTGCTCATCCCTCTCATAATTTCTGTTTTCTTTTCTTTAGGATTGTTTGACCTCTAGGATTTTTTGTTGCTCTTGATTTGATTTATGTCCAATGATGTTGTTCGGAATATATAATTTAAGGTTTTGAACATTTTGGTTGTTTTTCCTGTATAATTGAACTAATGAAATGCAGGATCTACTAACTATACTTCTCTATCATCTTGTTCTCAGCGGGACCTTACATACCTTTTTTTTGGAGAATACCTAATATTTTATGTTTTAGTTTTCTTCCCACACTTTTGAAATCTGTGACATTGTTTTTCCTGATTCACCACATTTTATAGGACAGTAGAAATGGATAAATCAGTTACCCTTTTTCTTCGAATAAAGAAAGAATTAAAAGTTGTGGTTAACATGTAATGAACTTTTAATATTAGTGAGGCACCTACACTCACACAAACTTTTAAGCTGATTTTTTTTTACATATATTAGACAATATTTCTCATGTTTTTAATCTTTATTGTTCTTGTAAAAGACATTGTTTCCTTTCAATCTTCATCTTACTTGATTCAACTGGAAGTAAATGAATTGAAGTTGTGTTTCTGAATCTGCTTATACCGGACATGGGTTTACCTGGCTATAATGTGGTCCTGCTATTCTTCCTTGACATCTTTGGTCAACCTTGCCATAGATATGTTTATGCAGTTTCAGAGACTGACTTCGTGTTGGCAACTGCATCTCTTGGAAATTATTTTTTCTATTAAATGTCTCTTCTCAAAGAATGTAATACGAACTAAAGAAAAAGGGAATGCCTCTACTTTTCACACAAACACATTTTCATGAACTTCATGATACCAGGAAGCTTTACATAGTGTGGCAAACATATAACTGGTAGCTAAATGTAGAATCATGGCATGAATAACACATTATTTGTTCTAAATAGGTCTTCCAATATGAAAAAATTAATTTCAAATAGATTCAGTTGCCAACAGGTAGTTTTATGAAATTATATTACATGTGGAGCTCGTCGAAATGTGTGAGTGTGAAAAGTAGATGCATTCTTTTTTATTAGCTCGTATTCTCTTCTTTGAGGCGAGACATTTTGATCATGATGTTTTTCTAAAGTCTTGTTTCAATCATCATCATCAGTACATAAACTTGTTATGTGGAAAATGATTGTTATATCATTTTCTTTTATTTATTTTTATAAAGCATGACTTACCTGCTCCTAGTAAGTTCTTCCACCTTTAGATACTGATGCTTCATCATGTGTACAGTTAATAAGTAGTGTTTGGAAGCATTTTGCTGACATAAATGTGTTCTGTTCTGCACAGTTTTCAAGATAATATTTTGTACTTAGACCGGTCAAAGTGTTTTCTCTGTGTGTGTGGGGAGTCAGTCAGTTGAATAAAATGTAAAAGTTGATTCTTAATTGTGCCTTTTCCCCATATCTAAATAAGGAATTCTGAAGTTCTGATGTTTAAGTTTGCGGGGTGTTATTCTACAAGTGTTATTATGCTTGTAATTTTATTGTTCTCTGTTTGAAATGGTTGTAGTACTTGACCTAAGATATTTAGTACAAATAAGGTTGTCTAACTGAAGAGTTTAAACCCAAGAGCCTTTGTAGACTTGGCTCAAAATCATTAGAGTTTACCTAATATAAAAATACTATTGAAAACATATAAATTATATTTGTATATAAACATTAGAGTTAAATGGTTATGCACTTAAAAAGTTGAGAAATAAGAACAATTGTTTTTCCATTTGATGTTGATGGATAACTAAAGGGAATAATGTCGATCTTATGGCAACATTCTGAATTTTTTGAAAGTTCAAGTAGTCCAACTTCAAATACTTTTGAGATTGATAGTTTGGCTCTTGATGCTAATCTTAAAATGCTTTATTTGAGGAAGAACTTGATTGATGTGATCCTGGGTCACGAGGAACACACAAGGAGGAGAAACTACAAGAAGCGTGACCAAGGTACAAGAAAGGGAGAGGAGAGTCCAAGCTATCAAGGAGGCTTCTTGGGGAGTGTTGACTTGGAGCAAGTCTAAGGAGTTGGAGGAAGGGCTTCATCAAGCCAACAAATTAATAAGGAGTCCTAGAAATAATAAAGATAGTTTAGAACGAGTTAATCCTACCTTGTATTCATGTTATAGCATCATTTGGGGTTAATTCTTTATAGGTTGTATTCTAAGAACCCTATTTGGTTTTAGATTAACCAAAACCTAAGTTAGGATAGGAAGTGTGCCATATGCTTTACAATTAGGCTAAGCTCTGGGAACCAAGTCATTTTTTAACACAACTTGGAAGATAAATGAAATTGAGTGTTTGTTTGTGAAGAGTGTGAATCTTCTTCTACTTAAAAGCTCTATCTTAGGTGTATCATATCTTAAGTGGTTACTCTCCTTTCTCTTTGCCTAATCTTGGTGAGTCATATCCAAGTAGGAAGAGTGTGCAACTATTCCATGTTCCTCCAAGAACTCCAAGATTGGAGTTCTAATTGAACCTACATGTATCTTTCCTTTCCTTTTCCATTTTTGGTTTCTATTATTTCTTTTTCTCTTCTTTGAACCTTGATTGTTCAAACCATTCTTAACCTACCGCAACCAAGAACCAATCACTTCTAAGCCAAGAAACCCACCTCGTGCCCTAGTAAAAACATCACCAATCCAATTAAGCTTTCAAGAACAAAGCCAAGAACCAGCAACCCTTAAACGTAGCTTGCAACCAATCCATATTTCATCCACCTAAAGGCATCTATAAATCAAACCAAAACCACATACACCTTACCCTAGGTATCCACAACCTAACCCATCAAAGCTACATTCCAACACACCAAGGACATCAAAACCCATCAACTAGCTTCCACAAACATTAGCCTTCTTTAACCTCCAAGATCTCTTTTAAAACTTGAGCAAGAACCATACATAGCAAACCATACCAATTCAACTTTAATCCCTTTCCTCTAGTCAATCATAGCTTGACTGAACCATAACCAAGCCATAAAATACTCAAATCCAACCTAGAGCAAATTTTACCACTTCTTTGTTTCCTTGGAACATGAGTTGATGGTCCTCCATTTAAAGCAAACCGCCAAATGTTTCAATCATTGATGGTACTTACGATATTATTAGAGGATTGTAAATGTTTAGATTTTATAAACTTATATTATAGTGGTATGGTTTATTTTAAATCTTTCCCTATTGGTTTGCTATATTCTTTTCTAGCCGCAAGCTGTTGACCCAACTTATTCAAACCCCATTGGAAACCAGCTTCTGTTATTCTCAATCCAAACAGTTCAATTAAGGTTTTTGAATCCAAAATTCAACCTCATGATTATTGTAGCTGCTTGAAGCTTCCAAATGCTCTCCACAAATGTCTTTTCTAATTTTTCCATTTGTTGTTCTATTTGTTGACCTGTTTTGTCATTTGCCAATGCAGGTATACGACGTGACACAATATTTGGATGATCACCCTGGTGGAGACGATGTAATCCTTGCTGCAACAGGTACCTTCCTCTGCTTCCTATATTCTTCATTACACTAAGGACTGCATGCAAAACTAAATATGAAAAAATTCATCCAATGTCAGTATTCAAATCTAAATGCACCTTTACTTTAATGAAGGGAACGATGCAACAGAAGAATTTGAAGATGCTGGCCACAGCAAAAGTGCCAGAGAACTTATGGAGCAGTATTGCATTGGTGAGCTCGACCCATCACCTCCAATTTCCACCAATTCTGAAAAGTTCATGCAGCTGACAAAGCAATATTGGGCTGTTCCTGTAACCGCTGTTGGTATCTCTCTGGTAGTTGGTTTCTTATACTTGCGTAAGAAGTAGCATTACACAAAGTCTGCAATTCAATTTTTGTAAACGTTGCAATCAAAATACATCATTGCAACAAATTTTGTTTTGTATTCCTTTGAGGGATAGATGTCATTAGAAAAGACTGGCTTATTTCAATATAGTAATAATTGATTATATGCATAAACATTAAAGGATTGGCCAAGAACAGATTATAAAACATTCTCTCTTTCAGATTTGTTGATTAAATTGGCGGAATCTTATTTTTCTTAGAAAATTAGATGGTTCCTTTGCATCTTTATTTTTGCTTTTGTTCTCAACAGTGCCTCTTTAAATTTACATGCATGCTTCTGGAACCTGAAACCGTTGTTTGGTTTTTTGGTATGGCTGTTCAATATATATCATGAACTAATGCTGGACCTTCTTATATGGGGTGTTTCTTCCTGCACTCCAAAATATTTCTCCCTGCACCCCAAAATATTTCTCCCTGCACCCCCATCATTTATGGAAAGACTATTTTATCCTTTAAAAATGACTTATGGATTACTCTTTCTGTAATGTTTCTGGAGCATACTTTCTGGAACACATTCTATGAATTTTGGATTTACCATTTTGGAAGTCAAAAAAATGTGTTTCAAAAAGGATATTTCGGAATGGTTTTTTTTTGTCTTCTGGATTTTCTATTTTTGAAACACTTTTTGCTCACAGAACACTCCTTATTCTGGAATAACTAAAAATTCTCAAAGATAATTTGGGTATTTTGAAGAATGAAGGGGTGCATGAAGAAATGCCCTCTTATATGTATGTACATAGGCATGATAAAGTGAGTTGGGCTCACGGTCTAGCTCATCAGCTCGCAATAATTTGGAAATGTTTCTTCCTGCACCCCTACATGTTTCTTCTTGTACCTTTACATTATTTTTTGAAATACTCAAATTATTCTTCCATTTTTCAAGTAGACTCTCATTAAATATCCTAATATCTCTTATAGCTACTTCCCTTTTATCTTTTGATTGACACATTTTAGACCACTCAATCCATGCTATATTCTTTCCTTCTGCCCCCAACTCTCCACATGAATTGCCTTTATATGCAATTTCGTTTACTATCTTTTTTGGTACTCAGGATAAGAAGAAGAGAGGAATAACATATATCTCAGACTTTATTAGACATCCTCTTCCCGCATAGGTTAAATATTTTCCTTTCCACCTTGCTAAATGTTTAGCTAATATTCTTTTGGATGGATCTCACATCTTGACCCTCTTAAGTTGTCTCCTATTGGGATACCAAGATATATAATAGGCAATGATGTGATAGAAGAGTTTAATATCGCTGCAAATTGATGTAGTAGAGGAAATATTTATTCAAAGTTATCACTTTCTCATCATAACACACATGACTGATACATAAAACACAATCTTTCTCTGACTTCAATGTTCAGCAATGTACTTCAACTGAGAAAGCAAAGAGAAACCAAATCTATGGTTTCTCACAGCCTGGCCATTCAACAAAGCCAGGAGAAAGGGTCTTAAGAACTGGATTCCTCTCAAAGAAATTTGTTGGTCTCAATTCAAATCCAGTGCTCAACAAGGGCATTATTGGAAAATCTTCCTGACACGGGACATGGTGGATTCCCACTACGTACCACAGTACAATATCCTTGTTCTCAATACCTCTATTCCTGCAAATTTTTCAATTCCAAAACCAACGTTAATACTGCTAAATCACTACTCTGTTCCTTTAGTTTCCTCCTCATTTAAATAGCAGCAGTTACACAATTTGTTTGGCCATAATTTTCAATTTTTGAATTTTAGTTTCTGTTAAGAAAATGTTTTAATCTCCCAATAATCTTATGATAATTAGTTTTTTTATAGTGATTTTAGTTTCTTTAGGCCTTAACATGCATATTTTTTTATGTTGTAATTCTTTAAAAACTTGAATCAATGTTGAAGTGTGGTTTGAAAGGTAAGATGCTTACTGTTGAGTCCAAACAGCCAAGGTATCATCTCCACGGCTCTGATCAACATACAATCCACCAGCCCATTTCTCAGTCTTGTTGTAGGGTGTAACCCATACATTGTAATTGGTGAAAGCACCACGTTTTTGAGGGTAGTCATCTTCTGTGAGAAGTGGATGAGCTGCTGCATTCGGAACCAAACGGTACCCAACATTGTTTCCGGTGGAAGTCTTCTTGTTAGGATTCACCAGTACCAGCTCTGCTGGACTAAACCCTAGTTTAATCTTTGCATCAGATTCACTCTTCAAAATCTCACTACTCGTTGTCCAATAGCTCTTTCTCTTTGAACTATTGTCACTCACTTGTACACTCTTCAGACTCGTCTTCTCAAAGGAGTTATCCACACCATCAATGTCAAAGTCAAGATGGTATATGTAGAAATGGTCATGGTAAACACCAATGCTGTGTTCCGACACCAATATTCCATGTTGCTCCTCTTTTATCTCATCATTATGAGTAATATTCACTGCCTTAACTTCCAGCATTCCCGACAGCGATATCTGTCGGAAAAGATGCACAAAAACAACACTTAATATTTAAACAAAGAGTCGTCCACACACAATATTGTCTTAATTACTAAAAAAATAAATTTAGAGTTTTTTTTTTTTTAAAAAAAAATCGTGTAATAATAAGTTGATTAATTTAAAATTTATTCATAGATAATATTTTTATTAATATAATATACTACCATCTAATTGTTTAGTATTTTATGAATAAATAATACTTTATGAACAAATATAGTTTATTTATGTATTTTTTTAACATATAAATTTTGGTTTAATTTTTCTAATATATTTTTTTAATTTTTTTTTATAATATTTTTTTTATGGAATTGAAAAGTTATTATTATTATTTGAGAATGTCCACACACATTTATGAATTATTATCTAAACAAGTGGCACACAACAAAGATAAACAGAACTTACAGCGGGCTTGATTGAACCGCTTGTTTTGAACTCCCAATCTAAGACGTTGTCGTAGTTGCCCACTGTAACCACTGATCTAACTATCAGAGTCACGTCAGATCTAACTTCTCGTATCTGCATATGTTTAGTTTCAGTTCCAACAAAAGTAAGCACATAAATAATTAGATAAATAATACATTCCAAACAAATTATTAAATAAAAAATTATTTTAAAATTAAAATAATTAATTAATATATAAATTAAATTATATATTATTTTATAAATTTAAAAGTTATTGCTATATAAAATAAACAAGATAGTTTCTAAATATCTAACATTAGCTACTAAATTTTACTTACCAAATATTCTAGATTTTATATTATATTTTATTTATTTTTTAAAGATTAGTTTAAAATATAAAATATTAATAACTAAAAAAATTTGACTAATTTTGATATTTATTTAAAAATTAATTTATAATTTTTTACTAATAATAAAAAATATTTTAAATACTACTAATTTTTTAGTTTCTAAGACCTTATCTAACTTAGTCAATATAATGATTAATTATTTTTTATATCTTTCTAAATTTAGTTGTTATTTAATGATTTTCTTGTAGTGATAAAATTATGGTAATGATATATTGACAACCCACATTTTTCTATTACAACTTCCAATACTGTTATTTTAATATTTTAATATTATTTAATTCAAAACCTACCATTTATTATATATATTTATTTCTAAACTCATCACATTAAAATTAAGAGTTGTATCTAACTTCATAGGTTGTCAAAGTATTATTCTCTTAAAAATTAATCCTGAAAAATTATTTAATGTTTAGAAGTAGTTGTAAGCCTATCTTTACCAATTAAATCATCATAAGTTAATGTAATTATTATCAAATTAATAATTTACCATACATGAAATTTTATAATGAATGTCAATGTAAGCAACATTTACATTATCATTGTATTTAAATTAAATTCTTAAACTTTAAAAATCTTATTTGGCATATTGTACTACCCAATGGACTATTTCTGTCATATAGTATTATTTCCACTTTTATTTTCTCATTTAGCACACTTTTGTTTTTATTTTTCTATCTAGCATCTTTCAAAAGTAAAAAGAAATTACTAAATTAAAAATATTTGATAATTTTAATTTTGGATGCATTAAAAAAATAAATATTTTTAATGTTTAAAATAGTTAGAAAGATAATTATTAAAGAAAAAATAAGTTTTTAGAAAATAAAAATAAAAAGTAATAAATTAAAAATGTTTAGTTTAAAATTTAATTTTTTTTAACAATGAAGAAAATAAAAAATTAAATCCTACAACAACATAAAAAAATGTATAAATTATTAAGTGAATAAATTTATTATTCAGTTTAATAAAAAAATAAATGTATAAATTATAATTTTAAAATAAAAATTAAGAAAAAATTATGTACTGTATTATTAATTAATACTAATTAAGAAAAAAAATTAATGTGTGTCAATTACTAATTAATACTAACTGACTTTGATTTTTTTTATAATTATTTACTGTATCTTTTACTTGAAATTAACATAATTACAAAAACCATAATAATAAAAATAAATACTAATTTATGTTTATAAATTTAACTTTTATGTTGTTGTAAGGTTTAAAATAGTTAGAAATATAATTATTGAAGAAAGAAATGAATTTTTACAAAATAAAAATAAAAAGTAATAAATTAAAAATGTTTAGTTTAAAATTTTACTTTTTTTGTAAAAATGAAGAAAATAAAAAATTAAACCCTACAACAATATAAAAGTTAAATCTATAAACATAAATTAATATTTAATTTTATTATTATAAGGTTTAATAAAAAAATGTATAAATTATTAAGTGAATAAATATATTATTTGGTTGAAAATTTTATTTTTAAAAATTATTATTAGGTTTAATAAAAAAATGTATAAGTTATAATTTTAAAATAAAAATTAAGAAAAAAGTTATGTACAGACAAAAATTAATGTGTGTCCATTACTAATTAATACTAACTGACTTTGTTTTTTTTATAATTATGTACTATATTTTTACTTGAAATTAGTATGATTACATTATCAATAATAATAAAAATAATATTAATTTATGTTTATAGATTTAACTTTTATGTTATTGTAGTAGGGTTTAATTTTTTATTTTTTTCATCTTATAAAAAAAATAATTTTAAACTAAACATTTTTAATTTATTACTTTCTATTTTTATTTTGTAAAAATTCATTTCTTTCTTCAATAATTATATTTCTAACTATTTTAAACATAAAAAAATATTTATATTTTTACAACCAATATATTTATGTTTTTAATGCATCTAAAATTAAAATTATCAAAAAAATTTAATTTATTAATTTTTTTTTTACTTTTGAAACAGTGCTAAATAGAAAAATTAAAAAAAAGAGTGATAGATAAGAAAATAAAATAAAAAAATGTTAGATGAAGAAATAAAAATAAAAATAGTGTTATATATCTCGGTAAAAATCTCCTACCCTATGCCCAAACATTGACATGACGTACAAGAATCACACATTTCTTTTGTAGTTTCACCTATTTCACTTAAATCAAAAACAGAATCGGTGTGAAAAAAAGTCTTTAGATTTCAACAATATAATGTAGTTTTCAAGAAAGAGAGGATAGATGGTGATGAGATTTTTTATATATTTTTTTATCAGCAATAACGATTGAATAACAGGAATCACTTAAGGGGTGGTTCAACCTTATACATATCTAAAAAATATGAGACAAAATTACTGGTCTCCCAAATAAACAAATAGAGAAAGACAAACAAATCTACCAATATAAAATCTGTACTTTAGACTGAAATTATATAGTTTAATTGAAATTTTGAACTGGATGAAAAATAAACTTTATAGGTTTAGTTATTCTTTTATTGATTGGAATTTGTGTCCATCTCAATAATAGAAAAGTATTTAGTGATGTTTCATTATGGATGGGAGTTTCTATTTTTTTTTTTGAGCAAACATAAACTACAGGTCTTATTTTCTTTATTTCAATTTGTTTAGGATCAACATAACCTTACCTAAATATTCAAAAGTTTTGTTTTTTGCATTGTGAAAATGGAAGATAGCAAAGAAAAGGGCATCATTATATGTACTTACTTCCTCGCCAGGAATTCCTGCTTCAGTGTGACGCCAACTGATACCACCATATTGTTCAAAAACACAAATCGCATTCTGCAACTGTTGAGGGCTACCATCCCTTCCAACAAGATATACATCTAGAAACTGTGCCTGTGGTGGACAATCATGCAAGGGTTCCAAAGAAACCATAGATTGACCAAACCCGAATTCACCAGCATCAAAGAAAGTCTTGTAATACCAATCCTCACTTGGATCCTGGTATGGCACGAACAGTTCAGAAATGTATCCTCTGTATAACACTGAACGAGACTTATGAACTTCAGGGTCGTAGATTGATGCTGTTGAAATTATCACTCCAGCACGAACATCGTACCCTATGTGAAACTTCCAATTCGCCCAGCTGAACAAAACATGCACTATATAAGTCCAAACACCAACCATCAACAGATACATGCATCAATCATAACAACGTGAAACTTAATAACTTGTTACCTGTTATACTTTTTTATTTTTAGGATCCAACAATTGCTTAAGTATTTCAATACCCAAAATGAAAATAATACATGATGACGTGTTTGAAAATGAATTATTGTTGGGAAATAATTACTTTTATTCAACTCTCAGAAAATTGATGAAAAATATTATTATTTCTCTGAGATAGGTTATTAAAAGTTATCTTAACACAAAATTTAATTCATCTAAGCTTTTAACAATTTAGCTTAAAAAATACCAGACAAAGACATTTGACTGAGTGTTATTGAGGAGCCTTGTTAACTAAGTAAAGGGAATGGTGACACCTTGTACCCTTGTACTTCCAACGAAAAGGCATAGTTCTACTTATATCGCACGAGAGAAATGGAAGATTTCACTGGTAAAGAAAAGGCAAAAACACAAGAAAACAAGAATTTTTCTTAATTTTAAACTTTCTTCACTTTTTATAAATTTTAAATAAAAAATAATTTTGTAAACTTATATTTTTATCAATAAAAAAATATAATGTTAATTATATCTATAATATTACTTACAAACTTTTATAAATTTTCACTTTTCACTGCACTTCTACTCTATTAATACCAGTTTAAAATACCTGACACTGTGTCCTTTGATGGAAAAGCCAGGGCCTTGAGGTTGATGTGAGGCAAAAGAATGAAGTTTAGGACCAAACGGTGGCTGCAAATGCGAAGCCCGGTATTCGGTGTTTTCCACCTTGGGAACAGGCACGACAAAGTGGTCATGATACTCCACGATCTTCATCTGTTCAAGATCAGCCACAATTGTTATTCCATTAATGGGCCTCACGTAGATATTCACGGTTCCCTCCTTCAAGAAGCACTCGATTCTCAAAACCCTTTTGCTCTGGGTTTCGCCGTACCATCCCACGCTGAAACCGGAGCACACCACTTCCGAAAGGTTCACACCCCTCTTTTCTATGGACTCCACGAAGGGACCGTGCTTGAAGGGCAGTTGCAAGGCCTCGCTTTGCTCCTCCACCGTTAAGGTGGGGAAGCCGTTTCCCCGGTGGATGTTGTCGGAGACAACCTGAGAGGTTCGTAGGTTTATTGTGAGCTCGTGGACTTGGGAGTTGACGATGGCAATGACGAAGGCGTTGCGTGAGGTTCGGGCACCGGTTGAGAGCCATTTGAGGACTGTGGCTTTGTCGGGGTCGTCGAGGCCTACGTAGTGGAAGTTGACAGTGTTTGTTTTTGTGGGGTATTTGCTTAGGATTATGGTTTGAATGAGGGTTATTTCTTGCTTTGTTAAGGGGTCAAGAGGGTGTGTGAATTGCAAGGGACCTATGGAAACTCCTGCATGGAGGAAGAAGAAGAAGAACAAGAGAGTGGGAAGTGATAAGAGGTGGAAGAAGAGTTTCATGGTTCAGCTTTATGGCATTCACTTCATCACTAAAACAATGAGAACCACTCCTTTATATAGCTGGAAGTGAGGCTAATATTGGAGACCAGAGTACATAAAGATGATAAAAGGGTTATGGTATTTTAAAATGTTAAAATAGTTTTTAAAATTAAAAAAATTATAAATTTTTGTATATGATTAAAATATTAATATTTAGATGAGTGTAAAAAAACATTTTTAATGATAAAATTCGAAAAGGTGATGATATTTTCACACCGCAAACAAAATGTAATCCACATCCATTCTACATACTAATAAATTATTATTTTAATTATATTTATTTTACTTTTTTAATTTAAATATTATTATATTATTAGAATTGGGTGTTATTTACTATTTGAGTGTTATCAAAAACTTTTCCAATTCGGAGGGGGACTGAGTTAAAGTGAGAGGGCCTCTTCAAGTTTTTATATTTTCAAATTTTAATATATTACGAATATATAAAATATATTACCATTAAAAATGGTTTATGTTTAAAGTAAAATAATAATATTTTTTATTTTTATAACATATTTTCTCGTTTTTTCTGTATACAAATAATTGATTAAAATATAGTCTTAGAATCCTTATTTTTGTTTTAGAAATTATAATTTTGAATAAATTCTATGGAAGTAATGCCAAAGCTTTATTGAGATATAAGTAGAATTAAAGAGATGAATTTGAAGTGTGAAAATAGAGGTTTAGAAGAGGTGATGAAAAAAATTCTAAAAGAGTCATAAACTAGACATACAAATGGTTACTCTAACTTGAGTTAAGTGAGACAACAATTTGACATAAATTTCCTACTCAATTCAAGTTAAAAAAAATATCAGAGATGTGCACTCCTATTTATAGGAGATTTGGATGTCTAAAATAAGAATTTTAAAATTCTTCATTTGCAAGATGACCATTTACGTCATATGATTCATGATCCTCTCAAATGAGAGATTGACAAGTGTCTTCTTATCATTTGGGAGATTCCTCTAAAATAAAAAGGTTGACAAATGTCACCTCTCAATTGATGGGGATCCTCTCCATTGAGGAAGAGTCATGTGGACGATCATGTTTCTCATGCCACACCCATGTTTCCCATGTCAAGTGATGAATCACCTTACAAAATGCACCCACTTTATTACTATACACACTCATTCTTTTATTAGTCCAAATACATGCCTTAAAACAAATTATTTAAATTAAAGTCTAACCTAAAAAGATATTGACTTGGTCTTGCTAAAGCCAACTAAGTCTTCTTATAGTCCTTTGACCAAAGTCCTAGTATTTTTTCATGGTTTGGAGGTTTTACCTGAAATACTCTCTACATTTCCTTATTATAGAGTTGTCCTCTTTATTGGACCTAAAAAAATAAACAAAAATCTAATTAGGTTCATATGTGCTAATAAGTCATCAACAATATTCCAGGTCTTCATCCTTGAGTTTCCATCAATAATTTTGCAACTACTTTTATTAATCTTTTATGAAATAATTTAATTTACGTTTTAATTAAATATCTTACTTTAATATTATACACAATTGTTAATTGATTGTCTAAGAAAAAAATAAGTGTCAAATTTTCCTAGTTTTGTAGAGTTTGTGATATATATATATATATATATATATATATATATATATATATATATATATTATAAAGGACTACTTATTTTAAGAACAAGTTAAATGAATTATTCTGAATGTGTCTCACTACGTTCTAAATTTTTTTCTCCGTTCTGTATTAATATTTAGTCTTTATATATTTTTTTGTCATCAATATATATACAGGAGTGTAATTATGGATTTAAGTTGGATTGGATTTGGAAAAACTATTTTTTTTAATGTGGGTCAAATAGAACCCTACTTACTTAACTCACGGATTAAAAAAGTTTGGATTGGGTTGGAGATGGACGAACTCATAATCCACTAAGAACAACTTCCCAATTCCCAATTATTCTCTCTGAATGTTCTTTTTATACTTCTCTCATTGTAAACAACACTTACCTTTATAGTTTCTTTTATTAGTTTTTTCATTATAATTATTTATTACTTTAAGTTATCTATGTTGACACTTTATTTTTCTTAAGACTATAATGTTGTTAATTAGTATTAGAATGATTTGGATGCTTAATTTATTTGTTTACGTAATTATATAAGTTAATACTTTTAATTTTTATTTATTAACAATGGTTAATGCTTAGTGAAATAGGTGAACATTTTGCTTGTAGTACTATATTGTAGGTTGAGTCTCCATTGTGATTGTACTGAAAAAATATATGAAAATAGTTGGAAGAACAAAATATACTTAAATGAACCAACCTATGTGATCCACAAATCTCTAATGAGTCGAGTTAGGTTATAAAATTTTTAACTCAACCTTTAGTAAGTCAACCCTGGGTGAAAGAGTTGGCTCTCTTTGACACCCTAAATATATAATAATTACTAAAATAATAATCATAATCTATAACAATAATAATAGTAATGACAATAATAATAATAGTATAAAGAAAAATTATTTTAATTTATGTAAATATTTCTATTTTGGAAACTATCCAAAATTGTGACGTAAAAGTATATGATTATGAAATTAAAAGTATATGCTTCATTGATGCACATCCATTTAAATGATGATTATTATTGATTATGATGTTCAAATTGTTTTCAGATATTCTTCACAACACTAAAGATGCGAGTTAGAATGAGTCAAAAGTTTCCATATAAAACGTCTAATCAAAAAGAGAAGGTGTTATAGTACGAGATTTGCGCAAACAGTGAGAAAATAAAATTAAAGCTTCGATGATTAAATTTTTTTACAAATATAGAAAGATTTAAAATGTTCAACAAAAGATCAAGACGCGCTGAAACCTTCATAATCATAAGCTTCTTTTTAAAGTGTCTAATATGAGAAAGAGATGACAGAGTTATACGAGATTTATGGAAATTTGAAGTGCAAAAGATTCAGGCTTCAACAGTCAACATCATACAAATGTAGAAGTATTTCAAAGAGAAACAATATCATATAAATGCTCAAGACGCGTAATAAATCCTCATAGAAAAAGTTTTCCTTAAAAGTTTCTAAGGCTAAAATGATGAAGTGCAAAACAATATAAATTCAACGTTTAAAATTATACAAAAACCAAAAGTATTCAAATTACAACACATGTTCAAGACGAGCAAGAAATCTTCAGTGCAAGAGTTTCCATATGGAGTTTTTAACAACTATATGATGAAGTACAATACACAAGCTTCAATGGTCATCTTTCACAATCTACATAAAGACCTAGAAGAAGAAGAAAAATACGGAAACAATATACAAGAACAAGAGAAATGCAACTTTGTGTGAGCGTAAAAGAAAGTTTGTTTTGTACATATTATATTTGCTACATAGAGCGTCTAGTGAGTTGGGTTGTGCTCTAAACTTAGTAAATTCTTCACTTTGTGAAGTGTACTCAATGAGCTTTGATTGTTCTCTCGTTTGAGAATATTTTTCTCTTATCTTGAGAGGTCTTAATCTCATAGGAAGATTATGATTGATTTACCTGAAGAGGTGAGAATACTTGTACTTAGAGAGATAGAGAATACTTGTACTTGGAGAGGTGGATAATATTTGTACCTGAAGAGGTGTAGAATATTTGTACCTGGGAAAATGTATAATACTTATACATGGAGAGGTGGAGAATACTTGTTGAAGAGGTGGAAAATATTTGTACCTAGAGAGGTGGAGAATACTTGTTCCTAGAGAGAAATTGAAATTCGTTATTGAAAGATTTAAGTGGTTTGCTTAAGAGGATTGGACGTAGCCCAAGTGATAGGGTGAACCGGTATAAATCTATGGTACTTTTATCTTCTCTTTGCTTGTTAGACGTTGTTTGTATTGTCTTTCAATTTCACGATTTGAGTTTAGGCTCCATTCAACCCCGCCTTTCTGGAGCCAACTACACCTTTAAAGTTGTTTCACACCAATGCACAGTTTGACATATGTCATGTCAACTCTGTAAATTTGTAAGGTGCTATGTTTTACTCTAATTTGGTTAAAAACTCTATGACCAATGCATGATACACAGTTCCTTGTGAAAAAATCAAAAAAATAATTATACACAATTCAACCCTCTCTTTTTGTGTATTTGACCTATTTTTGACTCTACTGTTTAAGGAAAATAAATGTGGTAGCAAATGCCTTAAGCCAAAAGACAATGTGAGTGTCAACTCTAATGATTAAAAAGTTTAAATTAGTTGAGCAATTTCAGGATATGAATCTAAGTATGGAGATGACATTAGATCAAATTAGTTATAGTATGCTCACTATAACTAACAAATTTCTGATCAAAGAGAAACAACTGGTTGATCATAGGTTGAAAGCTATTGTAGAACATTTGAGGACTAATTAGGCTAAGGATTAAGATGGTGCTAGATGAATGTCATAAGAGTTTTCTCGGATTACATCCTAGTATGACAAAGATGTATCAAGATTTGAAGCAATCCTCCTCCTAGAGACTAATGACACATATTTTGTGCACACATTTATAACTTTATTTTACATTGAAAGCACTTTCCATATGCTTTATTTTTAGTTTTTAACTCATTTCCTTTTAGTACTAATAAATTAGGTTTGATGTACATATTTGCTTTAACTTTTTCAGCTAATTTGACATTTGCTTATTTTTTTCCCATAATGATTTTTTGTATATATTATTTTCGATTAATTTTATCTGCATTATATTTTATATTTCCAAGGCTTAAAATTGAACATAAGGTTTGCTAGATTTAGAGTTATCTACTATTTTCTATGATTTTATAAGTTAAGACAAAATTGCAGAATTTCTATGAAAAAATCCATACAATTTTATTTTTTGTTAGACTTTTATAATTGAACTTATGGACCTAATTAGAAACCACATTTAGGTCCATGTTTACTTCAGACACATATAAGATGTAGACATAAATAATTTGTTTAGTCTTCAAATTCAAAAAAAAATCTCTACATTTCCTTTCCTATCTTCTCTCTCAATTTTTTTGAATTGACTAATTCTCTTCTTCATCAATGGAGAATTAATTCTTGAGGCTCAATTCACAAAATCAAGATCAAACAATCCAAATTGATTTTTGCATCAATCATTTGCTTCGAGTTTGTTCTTTTTCTTTCTTATTTGGGATTTTCACTTTATGAATGCAGTTTGCATTTCTAACTTTAGAAATAAAATTAAGAATTGATTGAGTCTTGATTTGATAAATATATATGGATTACATTGAATGATTCTTTGATTTAATTCATATAATTGATTAATTAATATTCAAACTTTGATATGAATTTGTAGAGAATTGTCATAAGAGGAATTACTTGGTTCTTGAATTTGTGAAGTAACCTTTCACCTTCTTGATCTTTTTTTTCAATTTTCGTTTTATGCTTTTTAAATTCTTAGATCCCCAAATTTAATTTCTATAAGAAGAATATTAAATATTTAATATAATTGATGTGTCCTTGTGAATTGACTTAAGTTATACTCTACATTGCAAATTTTTTTTTAAAAATAGAATATTTGATTTTAAGAATGACATTAAAAGCCAATTAGTTGGTGTTTGTGTGTATCTATGTGTGTTTATCTGTGTCTGTGACGATCTATGTGTATTTGTTTGTCTATGTGCGTACGTATCCGTGTATGTATCTGTGTCTATGTGTTTGCATATGTGTGTATATGCTACTAAATCATCCATATAATAATAATTTCTAGCATTGTTACATATAAAGACCTCACCAATTGTGTTTTTATTGTAATAGAATAATATTTAAAATAAATTAATAAATTATATTTTTTATTCATATTATTCTATTTAAACAATATTTTTTTAATTCTTTTAATTTGAAATGCAGGCTCGTTAAAACATTAATCAACGTTGTGTTTGTTTGTGTGGATATACTGTTGAAAGGACTGATATGCGAAGATGATGTTTGTTTTAAGTGTGCAACGTTTGTGAAAAAGCATGAAAGTGAGTTTTTGGTCCCCTTGGTAAAGTGAGGTCGAAAGAAGGGGAAAACGAGTGGCATTTGAGCGTTTCACAGAGTAATGATTGTTCTGTTTTTTCAAAAAAATCTTCATTAATTATTGGTCTTTGTTGTTTTTGTTAGCTCCGATGCTGTCCTTGTTCACTGTGGCAAGTAAGGTATCCTTTGACAGTGCATTTATGCCGACTTATCTTCAAACACATAATCAAATATGATCCCTATGTAACCAATCATATTGAAAGAAAAGTAACATAATTAATTATCTATAAGGTACTACATCTTGTGATCTTTCATTTAATCAATTATCATTTTTTTACTGTAATCTTATCTTTATAATCAATTTTCCTTTTTCATTATGCATCATAAATATATGTAAATTACATGTCAATAATGAATTAAGTTTTCATTATTATTATGTTATATAATAATTATAATTGATTATTGTTTCGTTACGGGAGTAATATTGTCCTACATTACTCATAAGTAGATTTTAAAGTTAATTTATATATTTTTTTAATTTTTTAATATATTTTTTATGATATATTTGAATCGTGGAGAATATCTAGTAAAGTGGATTTAAAGTGATTTGAAAAAAAAATGTGAAAAAGTAAGGTTATTTGGATTTGAGTATATTAGAGTGAATTTATGAAAAATATTTATTGAAATTTATAAATGATGTGATGATTGTGATTTTTGTTAAGAAATATAAAATGTAAATTTACAAATTTATTATTAACTTTAAAATATTTAAATAATAATAATAAAATAAAATTAATTTATTTATTTATACTTTTTATAATTATAAATATTATTATTATTATATAAGTTTAATATTTATGTAATTTTTTTTATTAATTATATTATTAAATATTTGATTCAAATAAAATTATTATTATATATTTTTAATTTATATTTATTATCATTATTTTAATTAATAGTAATATTATTAATTTTATAATTTTATAAATTATATAACATTTTATTTTCATTATAATATTTAATATTTGTATTTTATAATATAATTAATTATTTTATATTTTTTTTACACAATAAATACATAATTTAGCTATATAAAATTGGGTATTGGTTGAAGTTCTAAAGCAACATCTTTCCTTAATTATTCAATGTATCTCTTAAAAACAAAATTTGATGAAGTTTTAAGTTCTAAAACAACATGGAAAAGTGTGAACGAGAAAATCCCTTTGTAATTATGTTATAAAATAATAATAATAATAATAATAATAATAATAATAATAATAATAATAATAATAATAATAATAATAATAAAATCTGTGTTGTTTGAAATGTGTGACAGCAGATGGAAAGTGAAATGTGATACTGGAAACGTTGATGAAGACAAAGCACACGTTGTAGGTGCTATGCATAACATAACGTAATGGGAGCCTGTCACGTGTAGAAACAAATTGACGCATGATTAAAATGATTTGTTTGATAGTGTGAGCCTATGGTATCCATCATGCACCCTTATCCATGACTCATCATCTCTCCTTACCTCAGAACATACTGACCGTTGATTTACCTTTCTTGCCGTTCTTATTTGTGTTTGAATCACATCATCAACACAAATCTTCACCCCGCTCAGTTACGTCACATCATCACCCATGATGCTTATCGATCGTCTCAAAGCTCAAGACTTTTTTTTTTTATTTTTATTTTTTTTCACTAAAAGGACATTTTTATAATTACGAGGACTTTAAACAAATATTTTAGATAATATTTTTTGAATTGTACATAATTTAAATCACATTTATTATATATTTTTTAATATATTACATAAACTAATATTTTGTTTGGTATAGGAAATAAATTTCAGATAGCGAACTAATAATAATTTAAAAGGAAAATGAAAGAAATTGAAGTTCTTTTGTATTAAGATAAATAGAGTAAATTTTTTTAAAAAAATTATAATAATTTGTAAATATTTTGATGGATGTGATTGATATTTTATTTTTTTAATTAATAAAAAATGTAAGTTTATAAATTTGCTATTGTATTTAAATTTTTTGAAATATTAATTTGATTTATTTATTTATAAATTATAATTATTTTAAATTATTTTCACTATTTTGTAAGAACTAATTTTAAAAAAATATGAATTATGTGAAATTATCGAAACTTATAATTTAATGTTCTATTTAAATAAAAATGAAATTTATAAAAATTTTAAAATTAAATTTTTAAATAAATACAAATTCTACATTTGAATAAAAATCTGAAATAAATAAAATTTCTAAATCATTGAAAATTCTAAATAAGTACATAATGTTATATTTGGATAAAAATTTGAAATAAATAAAATTTTTAAATTATTAAAAATTTAAAATAAATACAAATCTTAAATTATACAATGTTCTACTTAAATATAAATTGACAATAAATAAAATTTCTCAATTATTCAACATCTGAAATAAATACAAATCCTAAATTACTTAATGCCATATTTAAATAAAAATGATCAATAAAGAAAGATTTTAAATTATTCAAAATTTTAAAAAATACAAATCTAAATTTAATGTCCTATTTAAATAAAAATATGAAATGTATAAAATTTATAAAATATTCAAATCCTAAATAAATGCAAATTTAAATTATGTAATGCCCCATTTGAATAAAAATATGAAATAAATAAAATTCCTAAATTATTAAAAAATATAAATATAAATTATTTAATATCTTATTTAAATAAAAATATAAAATAAATAAATTTCTTAAATTGTTGAAAATTCTAAATAAATACAATCTAAATTAAGTAATGTCCAATTTAAATAAAATATTGAAATATATAAAGTCTCTAAGATATTCAAAATCCTAAATAAATACAAATATAAATTACTTAATGTCATATTTAAAAAAATCCATACATAATCGATTATGTGTACGTGGAATCGATATTCAATGGAAAAGTCATAGATAATCGATGTTCTACATCTACAAAGACAACACAACATCGATTATGTGAGTGAAAAAAAACCAACATCGATTATGGGCACCTCAACATCGATGTTCATTGAAAATCATGGATAATCGATGATCCGATGTTTCAAAGGCAATGCAACATCAATTTTGAATTGGAAATAGAAGGAAAATTGATGTTCTTGTTAGATAATCGATTTTTGTTGCTTCAAAGGTTTTATATTAAAAAAACAATGGGCATTACAGAGAATGCATTTGTGTCACGTCTTTCCCATGTTTTCTCTACACTTGAGCGGGGAAGAAAAAAAATACTTTCGTCGTTCTGCACTCGTAAATCAACGACAATGAATGGAAACAAAAGCGACCATCACCCACCTTTTCATCTAGATGAATAGTGGAATCACAAAAGGAAACACAACATAAAAGCATTTTTAAGTCACTTTGTTACACTTCACTTCCCTTATACTCATGGTTTGTAAGTTGTTTGTTCCTGCAATCCATGCACAACATTGACACTGTCGAAAGCAAAACGATGTGAAGAAACAATGTTTAAGCTACCTTTTTTCCTTTGATTTTCTCATGGGTTAGGATTTTCATTATGAAAAGGGATTTAAATCAATTTTAGGGTTTAGGGGTGACCTTCTATCAATTTGATTTCTCATTTTTGTATTTTGCATTTGATTTTGAAATGTTTGGTTGGTTTGTGCAGCGACTAAGAACATTTTCATTAACATTTTGAGGACGCTCGAGAAGCCCGCTGATTGTGGGTAGTTTGGGATGTACTATAGCTTGCCTCGATGATCTTAGAACTTGTGAGTCACTTATTTTTATTTTCAAATGGTTGATTAGAGAAAATGTTGAATGAAACAACTGTGATCTATTATGATTCAGTGAAAATAGAGAGAAACACTTACATGTAAGCATATGAGAAGAAATTCATTGATGAATTGTCATTTTATTGTTTTGATTTGATCCTGGAAATGATTGTATCTATATTATGGGGAATTTAGAAAATTATGGGGGTGTAAGAAGAAAAACGTAGGGGTGCAGGAAGAAGAAGCCACAATAGAAATAGAAACAAGGTAAATTCTCTTTGCACCTTCATACATTCATCCTGCAGTCCTATACTTGTTTTAATTCTAACAAAACCTTTCTAAGTATTGTAGAGAGTGTGGTGTCTTCTTTTGCATTTTCAAGTGATGGTAGTTGTTTGTAGTGGCTGGTAGTGAATGTTGTGGTTGAGGTAAGTTGGTGGTGTTTTTATTGGTGGTGGTTGTATTTCGTTTGCTTCTTTTTTTATTCATTGGAAGCCATAAAATCCAGAGGAAAAAAAAATCAGCAAGGTGCAAAAACGGAGTACTAAATTAAAAAAAAAAATTATCTTTACACTGGGGAACATCAAATGCAACAAATCTTCTCGTCAACCCTCTCACACACTTAAATGATGGAACTGTTCTCTCAAACGTTGCGACTAGAGAAGAATGAAAGTGTTGTGGCTGAAAATGAGATACAGGGGTTCAAAGATTATTTAAAAATGTGAGGTTATGCTTTATTAGGATTATTTCAAAAAATTTAAAAATTTAAAATCATTTTTTCACAATTAATATGGAGTTGTAGAGCGAAGGTGTTGGGTTTAATAGTGCCAAAGTTCAAGAGGGGGGGTGAATTGACCTTTTAAAACTTTCTCGCAGAAACAGTGTTTAACACAGTTTTACAGAAAATAAATCGATTTATGTTAAAATGAACAG
>Ga0123342_1002972_pt1 | contig 27764 bp, 14 predicted proteins | sample Turbeawhitnodule_FD_89960 | JGI IMG/M metagenome (GOLD analysis project Ga0123342, IMG submission 89960) | Root nodule microbial communities of legume samples collected from Mexico - Turtle bean Mexico white nodule | ecosystem: Host-associated > Plants > Roots > Nodule | place: Mexico: Nepantla... | reverse complement strand
CACTGCTTGGAGGGTGATGGAGAATAAGATTGCTACTAGGGTAAATTTGGAAAGGCGAGGGGTGGTGGTAGAGAATCTGGTGTGTGGTTTGTGTGGGAAGGTGGAAGAGTCGTCCTGTCATCTATTTTCCGTCTGTGAGTTTACCTGGCGGGTGTGGTGTCTTTGTTTTGAGTGACTTGGAGTGTCGTTTGTTATTCACAAGGACCCTTTGGTAAACTTCCAACAATTCAGGTTGTGTTCAGCTTCTGAAGTGGTTAATGACGTTTGAGGGGCGATTTGGGTTGGTGTTGTGAGTGGAATTTGGAGACATAGGAACTCGGTGACCTTCGACAGGGGCGTGGTAGATGCGCTCAAGTTATTTGCACTGGTACGGGTAAATGTTTGATCTTGGATTTTTGCAAAGTCTTGTTGTAATTCCTTTACGTACCCCAACTGGGTTTTGAACCCAGTGGATTGTATGAGGCTGGTTGTTTAATGCTTTCTTTAGTAACTCTGGTTGTTCCTGATTTAAATTGGAAGCTGTTCCTTGGTTGGAGGTTGGTAAGGCGCTAGCTATTTATGTATAAGGGTTAGATCACCCCTGAAGTGATTCCCATTTATTTATTTTTTATTGCTGTTAAAAAAAAGCTAGATACAAATTTAGAAACTATTTTATAATTTTTTATTAATAATAAACTATTTTAGATATCAATAATTTTTTAATTTATAAAATGATCTTTAATTTAATTAATATAATAATTAATTATTTTAATTTTTTAAAAATAATTTTTATTTAATATGAATGCTAACATTAAAGTGTGAGTGTGCAAATTTTGGTACTGAAGCAACTTTTTATTTTATGGCCCTTACCTCCTCATCTTTTTTCAAAAAATTAATTATGTGGTGTGTTTTTTTCTAACTGAGTATGATATCTACATATGTATTTTTCAAAGAGTGAGATTATTAGTTCTCACACTTGGAAACAATTTCGACTTCTTTCTCCTCTAATTTTCTTGGGTGTCGTGTTGTGTTTTTTTTTTTAAATATCGACATTTGATTTTTTTTTTTACCGACAAAACATTCTAGTTATTTAAGAAAATTTGAACAAAACAAATATAACACTTTAGAGACATATGGATTAAGACTTTCAGGTTCGATATTCTAGTTATAACAATCATAAAATATTATATTCAATGGGTCCAACATCAAGCTATGGTTGAGTTCATATTTATCTAATACAAGCTTAAGAATGTTTATTTTGTATCCAATACAACACTAACCTCTAGTAAAGTTGGAATATGTTTAGAAACTTGGAGTTGTAATTCTAGCTAAATAAAAAGGAGGTAATGAAAAAGAAGGTTACTTCATCGACCTAGGAATCCTTATAAACGAGGTCCTCCAAGAAATAAAGTTTTATCATTACATCCTTTTTTTTTTTCTCATTTTACGGTTTGGCTGTTTCTTAGTGTCCTAACCTTTTTCTCAAAAGATATATCAGAAGTGTTCCTAGTAATATCTAACTTCGTGATACACGAAATAATAATCCATTTCCTAAAACAATTTTTAACCAGAAATAATTATAATGTGTATAACAACCTAAATAGGAATAGACAAAAATAGAAAGGAAGAATGAGGAAAAAGGTTTTGGGGGCATAGATCAGGGTGTTGGAGAATAGCTTTTAAAGACAAGACAACTTTGTGCAAATGCTTTAAAGATTTGAAAGAAGGCTACAGAGTGAGAACATAGCTTTTTATAGACCCGTTTGTTGTGCAACATTCAATATTCTCGTAAGAGCTCAGAAAATAAGCAAATCTGAATATGGCATATGGTGTTAGTGCACCACAATAACCTTTGAGTGAGCCAATATGACGTTTCAACAATCCTTTCAGTGGCTTGCATTTAATACTTTATGTCTTTTTGCAATGAAAGGAGAATCTTGATGTTTCTATTGCCTATTGCCTATTAGATGGACAATGTATTAGGGGCGGGTTGGCCCGTCCCTTCCATAATATCAATCGGGTTAGTTTGCCCACTTAAATAATATTGTCTCAATTTATTGGTTTATTTTGTATTAGAGATAACTCGTATAAAAAATTAAAAATAAAAAAAATATTAATGTATTTATAATATATATAGAAAATAAAAGTTGGAGAAAACACTTTTATATTTTGTATTAGGATGTTTTTTTTCTTGTATCTCATTAAATTTCTTTTTACAGTTCATAAATTTTAAAATTTAATATTCATAACATAAAAGTTAATTTGGGAAATGAAAATGTATAAGAGAAAAAAGATATTTTGAAATAATCTTTTTCGAACAACTATTTCATCTTATGGAATCTAGAACAATTATCATACTTTTTAAAATTTGTTTTCTAAAATTGATAGGGTGCATACAGAAATTTGTGAGTTGCAAAAAGAAACAACTTTTTATTTTTATGATAATGTATAATGTATCAAATGAGAACAATATATGAGCAGCATTAAAGACCCAGACCCGTATAAGTTTAAAAATAAATTATTATAAAATTTCATGTGTTACATATATAGAGAATTTAGTGGTTAATCATGTTAAGTTATTTAGTTAAGTTAGCACACAATTTTTTTATGATAATGGAGAATCACTCCAATTTTTATACGAATTAGGGTAGACACGTGACATTAGTGCAAAAATGATGTTTTTTTATCTTAAAGTACAAAACTTCATGTTTTTCAATATTATAATACAATGGTTAACAAAGTGCAAGATTTTGGTTAAATTAGTACACTACTTACAGTAATGAAAAGTCATTGTAATTTTACATGAGTTGAAGTAGACCCATGGCAGTGCAAAAGTGATGCTTCTGTGTGCCAAAATACAGGTAAAGTACAAAACTTTATGTTTATGAGTATTAAAAATTGGTTAACGAAGTAGTATATTTTGGTTAAATTAGTACAAAAGTTGGCTAACCCAAGTTAGTTCCCTATGGTACTACAATTTGTATCAGATGGGAACACCTTGTACGCATTGTGGGCATTCCTGAAAGCAAAATAAAACCGCAAAAAAGAGTGTTGGCAGCAAAGACATTTAACTCAAACTCATTTTTTCTAATGTGAGAATAAAGTAGAAAAATGATAACTTGACACAAAACTTGAGAAGGAATGAGAATGTGAAAGAGTTGGGATAAATGGCCGGAGAGGAAGAGAGCATTGACTTGAAGAGGGAGAGAGGGGGCGTAGTGAGGGGTTTGGCAGACGACAATACCAAGCGAAACTGCGCACAAAGAATAGAAACACGAATACGAGAACGAGTAGAGAAGAAACTGTATATGTAAATCAAAGAAAATGAAAGAAATATGTAACGTCAAAAAATGAAAGATGTTTAAGTGAAAAATAAAATTATCTGAAAGTGTAGATTTGCAATATGTGACATGGATATGTATGCTTATCATAACTCATATTAAATTTTAAGTGATATTGTTAGTAATATATAAATTCATTAAACAAAATAAATTAATCATAATATTATTTATTTTATTTTACTACTGGTTGTTATTTCATGTATATATTTTTTTACATATAATTTATATAAAGGAGAGATAGAAGAAGAAGAAACTGTGAGATAAGCCTAGTATATTAAAATGTTTTTGAAAATAACATTATATAAAAATGATTCGTGGTCCAACAAAAGTCGTTTGGAAGGTTTTGGTTGGATTACTACAATCTTTGATTCTTTTCTAATACAAGCAATCGTTTGGTGCTACCATTTTATTATTGCTGCGTAGTGAAAAGGTCCTCACGAATCAAGACCAAAAGAAACTTATCATACACTATGGTGTTTAAATATCACATAATCAAATTTATACATATTTATTAATACACCACAAGAAAATTGTTACTTTGATAAGCCCTCAAAAAGACTTTCGTCTTTGAGACAATCTCCTCCATATTCAACATTTTAAAATAATGTTTAAATAAAAGTCCACACTCTTTGTATTTATTTAATTTTTATGAGGAAATACCGTTTTTATTTTCAACGGTTAATAATCCAAACTCATGTCATGTATTAGAATTACAAAGTGAAGTGGTTGGTGTTTCTTTCTCTTGATACCAATAGCCTTCAAAATTCTCAACATTATCATGATTTTATATTACTTTGTAGTTGCTTTACAATGCAAATTTAGACCATAGACATCACTAAGCACACTTAAATCAAACCAACCACGCTTAAGATACGATTAAGATACTTTCTTCCTCATTTGCCCTCAAAACTTCTCAATCATTTGCTGCTCATTTTTCTTTTCCTCACTACCTACAACACCTTGCTTATGTGAAGTGTTTCAATAAATTTCCCATAAATATTTTCTTTATAAGTTGCAATTAATTTGTACACGAGTTCTTTAAGGTTAAATATTAGATAACTTTAATGAAAATTACGTGCATAAATTATTTTTTTTGTTTAAAAGAAACACAATTCGTTTTATATATTTTTTATTTTCTTCTTTTGTAGATAAAATAAACATGATAATAAATGTCATGCTAAACTCTCTTTATCCATTTTTTTTTCTATATATCAATAGAAAACTAGTATATCATGTCCTTAAAAAAAAGAAAACACCATTATTTCAGAACAAAAATGCTTGATTGTATTTTTATTATCCTTTTTGTTTCTTTTATTTTTCTTTCATTTGGTAGGTGATGTCTGCATTGTGTTAACCCTCTTCTCTATTAAATTTTAGTTGGTTGGGTTGCATAGTAACCCATTAGAACAATTTTTTGTTCTTTTGTTATTGCTAGATGGGTTTCAGGATGGTCATAATTAATGGTTCTCATTTTTTTTTATAATTTTTCACACTTAGCAATTTGCTTCGTTATTTTATTTATATTTCAAAATTATCTTGTATGATATTTCATTTACACTATCGGTGTTATTAATTATTTTTATATAAGATTAATAAATATTTAGTTAGAATGTAAAAATAATTATTAATTTGCTTATGTATTTAAAAGTATACCTTGTGAGCAATTTGATGAATATAAGTACGTGATTTTTGGAAGGAAATGGATATTGATGGTATATTTTGTGTGAGATACTAGTTACCGAAAGGTGATATTATTTTGTGTTAACATAAAGTAAGTATTAAGTTATAAATATTGTGGATGAATGAAATATTCAAGCATAATAGTATGAATCGAATCTTATAGATGAAAGGACACGTTGAAGAAAAACTAAGGTTGTTGTCACTTATTTGACATATGAATGCCATATGAATTGAATTGGAACTAGAAAATCAAAGATTTTTCAATGGATGATGTGGATCAGGTGGTTAGAAGACTAGACCTTTTATGTGAGATATAGAATACGTTATTTCCAAATATATTTTTTTTAAATAAAACCTTTCATGTTTAGGCATCACTATGCTAATTTACCATCACATGAAAAAAAAATATTATTAAACAAAAGAAAAAAGAAAGAAAATACAAAAATACAGGGGGAATAGACTAAAACTCATATGTTAACAAAAACAATACATAGGTAGACTATACCTATTCATAAAGAATTCTAAGAACAGACAAGGTGGAAGCCTATTATACCAAAGAAAAGGTTCTTTATGAAAAAAATCTTAAATTAGCCAACTTATCAGCACACACATTTCCTTCACGAAAAATATGAGTAACAGTAAACCTAATTTTCACACAGTAATTAAGACAAGCATTCCATCGCTTATGAAACATCCAAGGAACATTTGTCCTAACAGTAAACGCAGCACAAACCAAAACAGAATCACATTCCAACTAGACATCAGTAAGCCCCATCTTTTGAGCTTCCTCCATAGCATGTATAACCTCATAAAATTCAGTAACTAGAGCAACCTGAACTTCAAGAAACGCAGAAAAAGCTCCAATAAATTCCCCCATACTCCCACGAAAAATACATCCGCAAGTAGTAAAACCAGGATATCCCTTAGCAACCCCATCAGTGTTAATTTTAACCCAGCCTGATGAAGGAAACTTCCATCTAACAGAAAGAGGATGTACATAATTTTATACTTAATATAATTTTTTAAAATTCTTGTACATTGAATTTGATTACTAAGTGTCTTTTGGTGAGACAAACATTATAGTTTATCTATTTTTTTATTTATTTATGGTTTAATATGAAACTTAATATAATTGTGATTGATATTTTATATATTATTTTTTTAGTTTATAAATTCATTTAACAACAGAAGATATCATTATCAACTAATGAAGTTTATTTTGTTTTTAAAAATTTCTTTCATCCTCAAAAATCTAAAAAAATTATTTAGTATTTATTATCATGTGACATTTATTAATTATTTATTATGGAAGATAAGGTGTAAAAGTAAGTCATGATTAATATGATTGATCTAAAAACAAGTTAACTTAAACTTTGTTTTATATATTTATTATAATATAATTAAAGTGAGTTGACTTACTTATTTATAACAGTACAATGAAGGTGACTTATTTTTCTAACTATTAATCACAATTAAGAAGTAATATCATAAAAATACTAATTGAAATTAAAGTACTAACCTTTATAATTGGACAAATAAATTAAGTGTTGGAATCATTCAAACACGGTTAAACAACATTCAAGTCTTAAAAATGACCAAATTGGCAACCTACGTAATTACAAGTAGATAATTATAATAAAAAATTAAAAAAAGATAAATGAATTGTTATTTGATTACAATCAACCTACCTACGACTCAAATCTGTTTAACACAAATTAAGTAAATTGGATTTAGTTTAATTTACATTAAAAAAAGATTTTTTTTCTAACCTAACTCAATTCGAATCGTAGTGTCCTGAGTGAGTTAGCTCACAAATTTCAATGAATTTTAACATCTTAATAAGATGAAATAAACTTATTATGTGATAACAACCGGTGTATTTAATATTTTTCAACATAGCCACTTTTAAAAGAATTCAAATTATTGACATAAATGTTATTGTTCCAAGCTTTTTAGAAAAAAATATTCTTTTAATTGAAGCCAAAATAAAATTTGTTTATTTTATATGAACTAAAAACAATAACTTTTAATTTTGGAAAAATGAAAATTAAATAATAGTCTAAACAACCAAGATCAAAACTCTTCATTTTATAAGTAATCTAATGTAATTATATTTAAGTTTTCAATGAAAGTAGAAAACAAAATTAATCAAGACAACCAAAAAATAACTTGATCTTAAGGGTAGTTGATGAGTACAATAATTTTGTGCAGTTGACCAAAAACAATATTGTGTGCATCTTAAAGCAGAACATAATTTATGAACAGAATTTTCCCCCAATAAAATTTTCTGATAGAAGTAAACTCACCAATGGTTTATGGGCCGGAAGAGTCACCGTTTTCTCTATGGGCTTTTTGACAATATATTTTTTTCTTGTCTTGCATTGTGCAATTGTATATTTTGATCCCTTAATAATGGACTAAAGAAGATATTCTGATATGGCAAATTCTCCCTCCACTTTCATATTAATTATAAAAAGTTGGTTTCAACTTTTTAAAATAATCTTAAATTAAATATAATTTCAATTTTTTAAATAACATCAACTGCCCCATCACACTCTTGTACTGTATTTTCTGTCGTAATAACACTTTTATTCTTCTTTAATCACAGTGTATGGAATTTCAGTTATATCAATTGAGCGGGATAAGAATGTTGATGAAAAGATTTGTTGTATTTGACATTTTTCAATGCAATTTTTTTTTTTAATTTTATACTTTATTTTTTGTACCTTGCTGTTTTTTTTTTGATTTTGTGGTTTTTTAAAAAAATGAAAAAAAGCGACAAAAACAAAACCATCACAGTAAAAACACTACAAAACTTATTTCAACTACCAATATTCATCACCAGCCACCATAAACAACCACCAACATTCACCACTTGAAAATGAAGAAAACACATCATACTCAGAAAGTTATTGTTAAAATTAAAAAAAAATGTACAGAGATGCAGAAGAAGGTATGGAAGTGCATGGAGAATTTGCCTCCCCAGATTCATGCAGATGGCATATTGATTTGGGCCCATCGGGCCTTGTTGCATTATACTTTGCTTGGTCCTTTCAATACATGAACGTGCCTCTAATCCCGGGTTTTAAATTCAAAAAATCTCACTAATTTGGGAGTGAAATTCACTAAATGCTGAATGGACTAATTTTAGTAATATTATTTGTTTAACCAATTCGATTGAGTGATATGGGTTAATTTTTTATTACTAAATTAAAGAAACAATAACCCGTGTAATAACTGCATAACCACTACAACACCTATAACAAATTGAAAAACTTTTTTTAAAGACATTGCATAAATTTCACTGAACTGAAGAGAGTATATTAAAAAGAGATTGTGTTAAACATTGATTAAGACTATTTTCATTTAAGTAACACTTTTTATTTCTCTTTTATCTTTTGGGAGTTTTTTTTTTTTCTCAATTGGTGCCGCTATGTTATACATGATTTATTTAAACTTCTTTATAATTTAAACAAAATAAATATGCACCATGAAGGTGTCATAAATTTTTTTCATAAGAAACTTACTCAGTACAAATAATAGTTTTTAATATTGAAAGACATTTGTGATATATACAAATTGTTTCCTGTAACTTAACTTCACGCATTCCATCGTTTGAATTTGTCAACCATCAAATTGACATGATATCACATGCGAAAAATTGTTGAAAATTTGAAGAATTGCACGAGATGTGAAAATTACATTATTGACTTTTTGAATCAATTTCAAAACCAGAAAACTACATTTATTCTAAACTTATTTTAAGTTTAGTGAATATTTTATGCTAGTTTTGTTTGTCTATATATGAGAGCTTGTAGTAAATTAAACCAACTTCATCATTTCATTTCCTAGACAGATAGTCAAAGACAATCTTGGAGTGAAGAAGGTGGACTAATTATAATTTTTTTTTTCACGAAATAAGTACATATTTATGTTCTTCTTTTTGTTCTTTGTGTGCAGTGGACAACGAAAATCAATTGCGTATGACATAAGTAGATACTTTGAGTCAGCAGTGTGAAGCATATCTGATTAGTGCTTTGAATTGCGCATGCATGCGAGACCAAAGTTGAAACTAGATTTTGCTTTAGACAAAATAAAGAAAGTGGTGATATTGATGAATGATGATGATGATAGTGTTGCATTGGATTTGACAGTGGGAGTGAAAGAAAGTAAGGTTAAAGAGAATGAAAGTACGAAAGGCAAAGGCTAAGACAGAGTAACTCAGTCATGACAAACTCTAAGTAATTATGTTTCAATAATCTTGTCTGCTTCCAGATTCCACTACCCCATTTCAGACATCCATCTTTTAAATTCTTTCAATTTCTGTGTAGAGAAAACCATATCATTCCAACTTTGATCATTGCTCATTTCAGTTTTTCCTATTCTGTCATCAATATCACTCCTCACCTTTTTCTTTCTCACACTCACTTTGGATGGGAGAAAAGGATCAGAGAGGAAGAAAGTAAGTGAAAATAGAATAAAATAAAAAACATACCAGAAATAAAATAAGAATACAATTGTTTAGTGAGAGAAAATATAAGATAAATATGTTTGATAAGTGGTTAGATTGGAAAGAATAAAAGAAAATAAACATTTCTAGTTTACATTATCAAATTAGCTTTGTCACCAGCTAGGTAGATTTTTTTTAATAAAAATAATTGGCTATTAGAATTGATATTGATAACTATTACTTACTATATGTAGCTACATTAATTAATTAAGCTAACATATGATTGATTAAGAATATGCATGTTGAACTCAATTGATTATATTATACTAAGTTTAAACTTCAAATTTGAGGCGAAACAGCCATTGACCTATAAGTCTGACAATGGGTAGTTTAGGTTCAAACTCATTGGACAATGAAGATTATAGATTTTGCTGCATCTATCTTCTTCTATCACTAAATATATAGTCGTGGGTCTTACTTTTTTTTTTATTAAATTCATTATCCTTTAACTTTTTCATGTACTTCTACATTTTTATATTTAAAGTATTTTTTATTAATAATAAAAATTTATAAAATAATTTTTAATTAATATTTAATATTAATTATTAAAATTTTAGTTACTAACTACTTTAAATTTTAAATTAATTCAGTGACTAATTTAAAATATAATAATTAAAAATTAAAAATTTAGTAACTATCAATTTAAAAACTACTAAACTTATATCAATAATAAAGATTACTTTATAATTTTTTAATGAACTCTTTATACGGATCCTTAAAGTTAAGTAATTTTAAATATTATTAAAATAAATAAATTTTACAGTATCAATATTGATTAAAAATTATAAACAATTTTCAAAATCAGCATAAGGATTTGAATAAGAGTGAAAAATATAAAATAAGACCCACTAAAACAACTGAAATACTAGAGTTTGAGAATGAAAATGAATTAATAGAATTTTTTAAATTCTAAACTCTAAGCATATAATTGTATTCTAGACGCAGGTAGCTGATAAATATCCTTTTCCTTGAATGATGAACAATGTTTTAAGGATAATTCTTCTACGTAGCTTTGAAGACATATATATAGATAAAACTAAAAGATGATGAATACTTAGTATGCAGAAATGATTGTTGATGAAGAGTAATCAGTATGGAGGGGCCTTTCTGATTATTGAATGGAATATGTTGTTTAAAAGCAGCACATGGATGTGGTGCAACAAAGTAGGAGTGGTTGGCTAAAATATGCACAAAGTCGATGAAAATCTTCTACTCGAGAAAACATGATAAGAAAACAAAGCAAGAAACGGCGGTGCCAAAAGGTACACCTTAATTTTCTTCACCAAGTACCGTGGAATCATGGACCATGCAGACTGAAATCTCTAACAAAGTCAAATTCTTCACATGCATGTTAACACCCTAACAACCATTTTTACCTCTGTCTCCTAAGTCGCATCATTTATTACTTATGAATTATGAACATTTCGGATATAAATAGGCCAGGTAAAACACAAATCATGTCTAAGAAACATGTGAATATGTTATAATCCCCAAATCCAAATGCACTGTTTACTCGTGAGGGAAATCATTGGATTAGAACATCTCAAATTTAGGGTGAATAAATAGGTACAATAGAAATATAAAGAAAGAAAAGGAAATAATGGTAAAAGAAGGAACATATAATTAGTGATGCACTGCAAAGTTAAAAAAAAGTGAGATGAAAATATAAAAAATAAATGCATATTTATATTATTATGCAATAAAAAGTGGTGTACAATGATAGCTTCTCACCAATACTTTAAAATTGAGACAATAGTTTAAAATGGAGAGAGGGAAAAGAAGAGACAGGTACCATGTGATTGTAACACTTCAACTTTTTTCTAAATCTAGCTAAACCAAATGGGCTGGAGTGGATTAGTACTTTAAGTTTAATTGAAGTGCACATATTTGACTCCAATAGTTTAACAGTGTTGGAGGAAATTATAAGATGTTAACACCATAAAATTTGTTAGTCCTTTCATCAAAAGGGTGAAGATGGAAATGGGAATTGATGATAGAATTAAGCATGCCTTGTATTTGAGAGACAAGTGAATTGTTGATGAGTAATGATTAGAAGGATTTTACCATTGGCATCATGCATGTTTCTTGGTATAAATGAAGAAACAAATAAAGATTACAGTGAGGAGACATTAATAAAAAGGTGAGTTTCTGGCTAACCTTGGATCAACAACAATGTGCAATTATGATTGCTTGCTTAGCTTTTATTTCCCCTGCCAAACAAATGCATGATTGCTTATGGGCCATAAACACCTTCTGGGTACACCCAGAACCAAACATTAACTTCAAATCAATTTAAATCAAACCGATCAAAAAGTTGAGCCATTTAATTAATCAGAGATTCAGAGCATATATTAATTGCACCGCATGGTAGCTTTTGCAGTGTCACCTTGATAGACAACCTTCCCTAGTTTCCTGCAAGGGATAAAACACAAGTTTCAACATTAACGGTTGTTCAACTACCATTCTACAATACTTTTTATATTTTTATTTTATTTTCTTATTGTAGAAAATTTATATAAATATATAGTCTAAATGCATGAAGATTACATGGAATTTAGAAATAGTAAACAATTTAATATGAATTGTGACTTTGTTGTGAAGTAGTGGATTGGTGTGAAATAGTTTTGAGGTTAAAGAGGAGGAATCGGAAAGTGAAAACACAAGAAGAAAAGCTGAAGAAGGAATGAACTCATTAATAATCATGACAGTTGAGTACCAATTAATTGGTTGTCATTTTTTTTGTTAAGACCTTTGGGCTCTTTTTCTTATAATACTTTTTATATTAAATTAAATTTGTATATGTTTTCTTTCACTTCATTATTGAATTGCTTAGTTTGCTTTACTTAGTTTTATTTATACACTTTCATTCTAACCTGAAACATTTGAATTGAACAGGTGTTTGATCCTTGTGTTTCTCATATGATAGTGCAGTGCATGATTGAACGATGGTTTCTCTGGATGGTCACTTATGTAAAAGAAAAAAAAAATCATCTTTGGCCGAGGTTAACTCGAAAGGACAAATAAGGGACGAACATCCTTAGTTGAGGTTTGTCGAGGAGAGAGTTTGTGTAAAATAAATGTATAAGTTGTATAGTTATAAGCAAACAATAGTCTTTATATTGATGAATGAGTATTGAATAAAAAAAATTCTTTTTTTATAGACTCGATAACACTTGCACTAACTCTAATAAAACTTCAAATAAGTTTTTTCATGTTTTTGGTATAACTTATCGAGATAAATGTTCTTGGCGCAACACACCATATTTTAGTGTCTCTTTTACTCTAAAAGGACCTTTCTATTAAGTTGCTAACTTAACTTTGCAGGACTCGACATGTATGTCCACACCAAGTCTTCTTTATCGAAATCTCTTGGTGAAACAATTTTAAAATATATTTATGGAATACTTTTTACTTATTTCTAAGTTTTAATAACTTTTATCTTCTAATAGTTTGAATGAAAGAAAATTATGAGGAAATGAAAAAAAATAAAAAGCTTAAAATTAAATTTTTCTCTTTAACTAGACATATTAAAATAATAAGTTGTGAACGTGGAAAATAAGAAAAAAAAGGAAAAGGGGGACCCATTTGCTTGTGCTATAAATAAGGAGTGATTTTAGCATGAGACCAAAGTCGCGAAACTCCGCGGAAAGCTGGGTCTGAGGATCTGCAACCTCCTTCTCATACTTGATCCTTTTCTATTTATAGAACTTCCAAACCCAATCCAAATCACATCATACAACAATGGTCGACGTCGACCGCAGACCCACCGGTCCCAATCCGGCTCACCTCGCCGGTCTCAGACGCCTCTCGGCTCGAGCCGCTTCCGTTTCCGCCCCAACCGTTCGTAACGGCCTTCTCTCATTCTCTGCTCTCTCCGAAAAAGTCATAACCCATCTCCGCAACTCGGGCCACGCCGAGTTCGCTCGCTCTGACTCCCACTCCGACCCGGTTCTCAAAAAGCAGAGATCCGTCGCCGAGAAACACTCCGCCTCCAAATGCCCCCTCCCCACTTTCTCCCGCCGCAGTCTCGACGCCGCCGTCGACCGCCACCGGAGAGCCTCGCCGGAGTGGTTGGAGGGCTACGTGGGGCTCATGGGATCCGTTCTGAGGGAAGGAGGGTGGAGCGAATCGGATATATCGGAAATGGTTTCCGGCTCCGGTTCGGATTTGGGTTCGGTTTTGACGGATAATGAAGGGGTAATGGACGCGCTGGTTTCGAAGGCGGAAAGGTTTTCGGACTCGTTGAGGAAATCCGGGTGGAGCTCCGAAGAGGTTTCGGATGCCTTGGGTTTGGGATTCGATTTGCGACCGGAGAAGGGGAGGAGACCGCCTAAGAAGGTGCCCCCTCAGCTGGTGGAAAGAATAGGGAAACTGGTGGAGTCGGTTTCCCGGTGATGACACTTGGAAGTGGGATTAATTGCATTTGTATTTGGTTTCACGATTTATTTGGAACGTGGAAATCGCCTTTGTAACATGAAACAGTGCGAACACAAAATAAATCCTAGTAGGTTTCTGAAATTACAAAATGTCTATTAGTACCATCCCAATCTTCTGTATACTTGTATATATGATAATAAAATCATGATAAACAATGAACAGTAAAATACTATGTCTGTGTGCTTTTTCTATTTTTAAATTATATATTCCTGCTTCAGTGTTGAAGATTAGAAGAGTTAAGATGGGTCTGGTTTCTAAGACCCAATTTTCAAGAGTTTATGAACACACCTTATAAGAATGAATGGTTGTTTTGCTTCCTGACTTGTATTATTTATCTAATAGTTTATACATGTTTGATCTGGAGTGGGCACATTGATACACGTTGTTGTCATTTTGATTAGTTTTTTGTCTAATGAATGATTAATTTATGTTATAGGTTGAAATAATTTGAAATGAATGATATATATGAAGTGTGATTTTGTTAGTTTATAAGTGTATGAGTGGAGGAGGACAGAGAAAAAAGAGAGGAAGCACGTGAGTGGGGGTGGTTGTTGGGGAATAAGAAGTGAAGTTGAAAGGTAATTTTGTGTGGTTTGGACTATTGTCCTGTGTTTGGAAACAATTGTGGGAGCAAAACATATTAACACTTAATTCAAGTAGGTGTTCGTGTGATGGGGCGTGAGATTAATGCAGGGATAAGGTGCATAGGATTTGGTTTCTACCTTTCAATTTCAAATAACTTCTATCTAATTATTTCATATCTGCCATTTTAATTTGACGTGCCAGATGGTATCAGACGTATATTAAATCATCTGCACAGGCCATTATTTAAACAAAAAACACTGTAGACAAATTTATCATGTTGTTCAAATATTTCATTTTACCCTCATCCCAATTCGATTAGATGATGCTCTTCTTTTAACCAATTGCACAAACTCAAGCTTTTATTGTAGATTAGATGAGTGGTGGAACTAGAAAATGCTGTATTCGTTTTCGTGTGGATGCAAGATAGACCAACCCAAGTTTTATAACCAGTAAGTAATTAAATCAAAAGGGGCATAAAGAAACTCTAGTGATTCTATAAATAAGCAAAATCTAAAAGTTATTTTGGGGTTTTTTTTTTTGCATAAAAAAAAATAGTTTTCACAATCTAGAAATCAGTAACATAAACACATAACAAACACAAATCTCAATACTTAAAATTGAAGATAAATGTAGGATATCGTGTGTGGAAGGGTGATAATTTCAACAAAAGATTATGAGAAATTAATGTAACAAGAAAAATGATAATGATACTAGAAATTTTTAGGTGAAAAACTCATTTAAATAGAAATAAAAAACCATTGGCGAAAGAGCCAAAACTTCTACTATAATGGTACTGGAAGTACAATAAAAAAAAGAGAGATATAAGTATAGATATAAACAAGTGTATGTTGCTATTTGTTGTGTTACATTGTTGAAGGAAACCAATATATATATATATATATATATATATATATATTGATTCTAGGAGACAACAATAATAAAAATAATTAATGGTAATTAACCTCCCTTTAATAATAATTAATTGTGAACAGTAAGTAACCTCCAAATAATTTCAATTAATTGTGAACGGTAACTAACCTTCTAATTATGCCAAGAAAACGATAAATATGAGTCATATCCCACCATAACAACAATTTCAAATGATTTTTTTGTCATTTTTTTATTTTATATATTTGAATCATGTACCAAGATTAAGATATATAAATTATCACTATTTATGTAAATTAATATTGATAATATTTTATAAAATAAAATAAAATAAAATAAGACACTTAATTCTTATACAAATACTCATCAGTGTTCCAACCTTATACACTACTTTGTTTCTTTATCATTAGTTTTGTACTTTAAATCTTTTGGGAAGCTTTTATCAGATGAATAATGAAAAAAGATACCATTTTCATCTATTGAAAAAAATTCAGAAGATTCAGTTTCTTCGATCTTAAAAACCGTTGTGATGCTAGGAGATTCAGCTTGACAGAGGAACATAGGACTTCACTTCCATATTTTTCACCAAACTTCTTTGTCTTTTGTGTAGACTGCATAGGAGACCTTAATTGTACTCTGCATTGGCTGCTTTGTACTAAAGAGCTATGGGAGGTTCTGTTCTTTCTTATTTCTACTTTTTAAACCAAATAATCTACCTACCTGAACTAAATGCAACTAAGTAAACTTAACTTCGAAGATTACAATAAAATTATTTTATAATATATATAAGTGGAGTTAATCCTTATTTTCTGATATATTAAAGAATAAAAAATCCATAATGATTAATGAGAAGATGTTTATAGAAGTTTCGGAATGTATTTTAGTTTATAGGAGAAATTATAGAGAAATAAAGTTAAACGAAAGTTCTGGTAAAGGATAGAAGTTAATGGAAGCGACTTTGAATCGTTTGTGTCTGGGAGGATGCAGGCACAGCACGAGAGTGAAACACCCAGTGAAGGTACCCATAGGGTCCATGTCCACCTGCAGGTGCCACGTCTTCATGTTTTTGATCCGAGTGGTGAAAAGTGTAATGAGTGTGAAATGGAGATGAAGATGAAGGTATATGTCAAAGTTTTTGTGTCATGTATGTCTGGTGTAGAGGGTCATGGTGGTCACCACTTTTTGCAAACCTAGGCAGGTATCAGTTTGGTTTAATGGGTCCAGTGGTTGAGATTGTGACCATATCATCTTCATCTTCATATTAAGCTAAGATTCTTCACTCTTTCACAATATATATTTTCTGCCTTACCATATCTGGATTATTTGGCCTTTCACATCTCATTTATGCATTCATCTCAATTACCTTTTTCTCATCATCAATGTTAACCATCCTTATTTCTGCATACATTTCATATTATTTTCCTTCATTTTAGTTAAAATCATATTTATCATAGATCGTTTATGTTTCTATACTTTTATCCAAAATCTAAATTTGATAAATTAAATGCTATTTAAGATAACTACTTATAGAAGGGTACGTCTTACAACTAAAAAAATTCAAGAAAGGCCTCTCGCTTCACTAATGGAAACACAAAAGAACCATCCTCTAAGAATAAAACTTCTGTAATATAAACTATTCAACTTTTTTTTTTTATTGAGAAGGAATGAATAAATTAAATTAAATATTTATGAGATATTTTAATCTATATAAAAAAATTAGAGAAAGGTGTTTCTCTCAAATAAAAAAATATCTCCAACTAACAAATATTTTTATAACAGATAAAAAAACGTGACAGTTATATGTAATGAAAACATTTTTTGTTTTGTTTTTTTTCAATTGTAATATATTTTTGTAAGTTTTCAAATTGCACAATTTATAATGTATTAATGTACCATCCAAAATGTATATTTAGATTTAAAATTGTATTATGATTATACAATACATTATACATTATATTATTGAAAAATACATGCCAAATTGTGAAATCTAGAATATAATTTTGGATTTTGAAATGCATTTTGGATTGAAAATTTGGAATATATTTTTCAATAACATAATAAATTATGAATTTTATGCATTTTTATTTTTAAAATTAACTTTATTAAATTGTTTTTTTTATTATATATGAATTATGTTAATATACAAAGTTATGTCTACGAGGTGTTTCCTCTCAAGGTGATCATAGACAAAGATCTATGTTGTCAGTTTATCGAAAAGATCGTGAATAAGTTGTTCATGGTGCTGATATGATGAATGCACATGCAGTAGAACATATTACTAGAAAAAAATTGGAGAACCTTTTGATATATACTAGTCAGTTTTCTTGATCATGCTACCTTAATACCATGGAAGAGAGAGGTAAGAAAGAGAAACTACACTTAATTGTGAATTTGGTCATGTGATATTATTTTTACTTACCAAAACCCATTTGACAAGTTTTACAAGTTTATTAATCATAAGTAATGAATCCACCCAAATGCATAACCTTTTATGTCTATACCTTAACAAATTTTGACCCATAAGACATTCACATATTCAAAGAATAATGGTCATGACAAACAAATAACTCCAAAATGATTAACACATCTCAGGAATGCATCACAATTTGCATATTACATCATAGATACTCATGCATTCATAACAACTTAGCAAGCATGTATAAAACTCGCTAACATTTGATACTTTGTTTATCGTTCTTATTAATGTGGAACTGATAGAGAATGTTGGAAGTTTTAGGAAAGACAAATGCTAATTGGTTTTCTTATATAAGATCTTGTATCATTAACAAAATTATTTGAGGGAATACAAATTTGTATTTCAAATTATACAATTTGAAAATCAAATCAAATTTATATTTTGAATCGCACAAACTTAAAAATACTTAAAAAAATATATTTAATATTATATTTAATGTAATCCAAGAAATGTCTGAATGGTACAATTCTAAAGTTAAATGAATGCCTCCGCAAGTAATTTAATTTCACAAGGGAAAATTTGGAGTTTTTAAATTTATGGGGGTGCAGATTGAAAGTATGAGGGTGTAGAAAGAAAGGGCCTAATGTGGGCCATTCAATAATAAACAAAGAATAGTTCCTACTCGAGAAGAGTTAGAAAAATAGTGGTTAAACGATTTAATTTGCTATTCTTATATTAACGAAAATATAGTTTCAATATATAAATCACAATTAAAAGAGAGAAAAAATTCTTAGGTTGGCATTGCCTACTCCATTCAACATTAATTTGGTGCAAGTTTCATTGATGTTATAAAACTATTTAACTAACAAATGTTATTACACAAAAAGTATTGGAGTGGGGTAACGAATTTATAACCAACAACCCCTCTTAAAAGTCCATATAGACATGTACAATACCCCATCCTAAAGTAACCCAGATAATAATGATCTACAAATTTAATTTTTCCCTGTATAACTTTTCCATTACTTGCAAATTGCAACTGAACAGAACCACTCACACTTCCTGCAATGTTAAAGGCCTTTCATTCTCTGGTGTTCTTGGGACGGATCTTGTTACCTTAACACGGAATGAAACCTGCACATAAATGCTTAAACATCACAACTAATGCACCATTCAAAATAAAACTGCACCTTTTCAGGCATGTGTAGTTGATAATATGCATTGGAGATTGTATGTTATTGTCAGTGAATGAGTAGAAATATTTTTCTAAGAAAAAGAGGAGGGAAATGTGGAATGTCACTTGGATATTTTTGTGCACATCTCCTTAAATAAAGTAACAGCTGAAATTTCGGCATTGATTACAAGATCAAATAAATTAATAGTTTTGTGTTGGACATTGAGTGTGTGAGATACAATGTGAGCAAGTAACCCTACTAAATGTGACATTGAACCATCCAACTATTAATGTGCAATTCTTATAGGCTGTGAATGAAACTAGTGATCAGTGAATCAAGCAAACGTGTAGTCTTTCTGATAATGATTAGTGGTATCTCATATACCAAATATAAGTTCTAGAAGGTGAAAATGTGTAATATGAAAACTGCAACTGTTTTTTAGAACCTCTCATCTCACCTTCTCAGAACCAAACTGAATAGCATCAGATGGACGAATGCGAGCAGGATAATTAGGAGGTACCCGGTATTGCTTTCCTTCATTGCTGAAAACATGATCCGAATGACGTTAAATAGATTTGTCAAGAATGTAGAACTTCAAGTAAAACAAAGTACTTTTCTTTTCTTTTACTTACTCAATGATCCAGGTGCCATGTTCACTCCGCAAATCAATCAAGAAGAAGGCACCGTCCTTATAGTTAATTCGAGCATGCCTTGGAGAAACCTTAAAAAGATAATTGTTGATTATGTTACATGATGTTGAAGAGTGTCAAGTGGGGAACCGTGTTTGATTCAGGTCATGATAAATTGTGCTACCTGAGGGGAAGGTATTGTAACTGAAGTGCCAGGATGATCTTGCGTTGGTGCACTCCTGCAATTACAAAAACATACAAGAAAATGGGTAGAAAATTAGTTTTTTTAATTGTTAGCAATGGTACTGCTCAGCAACCAGAAATTAAGATCATCGTTTATGTTTCAAAGGGTACATCCAAAATCAATTCTATATTAAATTTATTTAAATTGGAGGTAAAATCTAAGAACTATTATGTCACTGCATTGTAAGTAGGTGCAGCAATAGGCATACCCGATTATGAAGGGTTTCATCTCATTTCGACTTAAAACTATAGGCTTTAAAAGACTTGTTCCATCTCCATGCGGTAATAAAATCCACCTAATTGAAACAACAACGATGGACAAAAAGTAATGTGATCTACATTTGTGGTTAGAAATATGTAAGGGATGATACTCATGCATATTTGGTCGAAGACATACTCTCCATTAATAGCACGCTCAAGGGCTTCATCGTCTTCAAACCATTGGCGTAACTGATCATTTGCCTTCATAAATAATCAAATAGCTATATGTTAAGATCCAGATCACAGCAAATCCAATAGATGTGAACATACAAATTACCAGATGTACATTATCTTCTCAGCAACAAAGTACAAAAGTAATTCTATTTGAGCAACGTACTTTGTCTGAGAGTCTGCAACTTAGTGGTCTACCCTCAAGTTTGGAGCTGTAAAAGTAGCATCATTTTTCACTTGTAAGCAATGAAACTGCACAACTTAACATATGATCATAAATAATATTTCTGTCTTATTGGCCATAAGTAAATACTGAACATTGTTTTCAATATAACCAGTTTCTTGAAACTTCTCATCATGTATCCATTGGCACAGGTTTCTAACTGCATGTTGAATGAGAGGACCCGAGTATGAAAAATAAAGCATGTCTACTACCAACAAAGAAAAATGGGCTCTAAACATTACCTATTTCCACCTAAGACCCAACTCAGCATAGAAGGCATCATGATGTCAACGAAAAACCTTCCTCCAACTCTTCCAGGATGTGGTATGCGAAACTTGGTCAAAAACTGCAGAGTAAGGGAAGCAACAATGAAGTGTCAAATTCCCTATACTTTTCATTCTCTAATTGATAAAATTTGAGTTCTTACTTCTAAAGGGCCAAGACCAACACCCAGATATGCCTTGTAAGTGGAAGCCATGAGAGCGGCCATTCTGGCCATTCCATGAATAATGGCAACTCGTAGTCTTCTTTCTCTCTCGTAGCTGAAAGTATTAATGGGCACCAATCACCAAAGAGATTTATCATCAACTTTACCAATGTGTAAACGATGAAAATTTAACTATTGGACCATGGCTGAAATGAGAAACTGTCTTTCTGTTCAAATCAAGTCCTTAATTAATTAATATCATCATTTGTTTTTACATGTACGCAAAATGGTATATTACCTCCTTAGGGAAGAATCAACGTCAATTGGACTCCCTGATTTAATACTTTGTTCCCATGCAGTTTCCAACTCCAGTGCAAGTTGATAACTGTCCTGAAATGATAAAACAAGCTTGTTAGAAAGGGTTTCTGCCTCACTTTTCAAGTGTTTCTTTGAGTACCAGTCCCATTTGGATTCTCAGAGGGAAGTTGAGATGGTTTGACATTGTAGATCTTCATCTCGTTTTGAAGTGTAAAATATTTTAATTTTATGCATGTTTTTGTGAATTGTGTAAATATATCATCAGAGGCACGACAATAAAATTGTTTATTTGAAACCCTCGCCAAGGAAAAGTGAACAAATTTCAGTACAAGTTTGGATTAGTATACAGCATAGTAAATAAACAAATGAAGGGTTTAATAGTCATAATAGAAAATAATATTTCATTACTTTGCTGAAAAAATTGATATTGACTTAATCATAGATGAAATTTATGACAAGAAATAACATTGTGCTCACTTCTAAAAAGTATGATATTCAAACTAATAATTTTCATTTATCTTGTACAATCCTGCATCCCCTAGTATGTCAATTCCTCCATCAATTCCTAGTTATGCATAAAGGAAATTTCTGAAACTAATCGTGAACCCATGATAATTTCATACTTCATTTGAGAGAGAGGATGAATAGACAAAGGATGAATAGATACAAAAAGAATTTGAGCGTTTGCTAATGGAAATATAGAGATTTTTTGGAGAAACTCTCAAAAGTTCTTATAACTTGTATCCATACAAACTTAAAATACCAGATGAAAAGAATAAATATATACCTCAATAGCCATGCACCCTCCTTGGCCCATATTTGGCTGCATGGCATGGACGGAATCCCCAAGCAAAGTCACACGACCCTTTCCCCATGTCAATGTTGGTATCCTGTCATATATGTCTCTTCTTAGAATTGCATCTTCTTCTGTGGCAAGTATCAGATCTACAGCATTATCACACCAACCCTCAAATATCTTAAGCAGTCTTTCCTTTTTTCCTGCCATGAAGAAAGAAGATGATTGAACTTATTTTCCTCTTAGAAAAGGATGAAAATAAAGACACACTTCTATTTGTATTTTTTCAAGGTCATCATTTTTCTGCAATAGAGCATTTCCAATGGTAAATTTTGATTAGCTATCATGGTCATGATACAAGCCTGATAAAAATAATACAGTCTATTCCATGTCCAAAAAGATGGATGATGATTAAGTAATAGAAGAAAATGAGTAAGACACAATGGACGGGATACGTATATGTAACTCCACAAATTCAAACTAAGAGCACAATTTTGAACATTACCAAAGACAAAATAGAAACTATTAGTTATAGTCATCATAAACCACAACCTACTGCCTACAAGCAAGAATGATATTAAACTCATTTCTTCCTAAAGAGGACACCCTCCATGTCTGGTCAACAAAGAGACTATGCTATATGTTTCACCCACTAGAAGTGAAATACAAAGAAAAGGATGTGTTAACAGTGTTAATGGAGGAGATTTAATCAGAGTAAACACGAAATAAATTTTGATGGATCATAGATGAAATAAAAATGTAGAAGAAAGGCTTCATATATTATGAGAAAATGATATTTCACAACTGCAAGAATTTCAACTATTTCTAATGAACCCCAAGAGTTGCTTTTATAGGCGTTTAGTGTCTTGCTTTTCATTGGGTAAAACATAATTATTACAAGTGTTCTCCTTTACTCAATAGGTAATGTGTTGGTAAAAGAAAAAACATAAATAAAGAGTAAACTATACATATTCTCCAACACAACCAGAAACAACCTATTTTTCATTAAATGAACAATAAATTATGAAAAAAACAAATGCATTGTCTGATGACAATAAGCCCCTCAAACAAAACCGGGTGGCACACTTCAAAATTGTGATTTGATGTAGATAGTGAACAACAATGAATACTATTTTGATACATAATTAATGAAGTGCCCAAGATTATCAATATTAGATACATATCCAATAGCAATTCATGAAACAAATGCATTGATGTTTCAAAGGTGTGAAGAATGCCTTGTTTTTTCCTTTTTTATATATAACCCCGCTAATTGTTTACTATTTCTAGAAACTAGTCCCAACATATTTAATAATCAATGGTCCTCAGCATAGAAATGATCTTAGCTCAAAATGTCAAACAAATAATTAATTTGCCATTACCACAGCAGTTGAAAATTCTTTTCAAGTTCAATTGATTCAAAGACGGCATCAGTATCTAAAAGCCAGTAGAAACAATTTAAAAAGTATGTCTTTAAGTAAACCACATAGAAAGTTTAATGTTTGTGAAGACTGCTTCTAACATGTGTAAAATCTTAAACGCATAGAATGCATACCGTTGGGGCCATCAACACCACCTGGAGGTTCTTTGTGAAATGCATACCATTGCATCTTTCCAGCACCAACATCTGAAGATACAAAGTATTGTTTGTGTCCCAAGAATACTCGGTATCTTCCAGCAAAATAGTTCAAGTAAGCTTCTCAACTCAATATAAATAAATATACAATACAAGAGTCAACATACCCAACAGTTTCAATGTCAGCAGGCACAAAATCTGCAATGCCAGTGTAACAAGTATAGCCAGAGTAAACAGCTTCTTTGTGCCCAAATAATTGCTTCCTCACCTATACATAAAATCTACAATAAGATTAAATGCATAATTTATAATTGTATGAATCTCTTACATACAGAATGACTGAAAGAATTCACTACTTCACAATGAAAGAACAAGGCTAACACACATTTGATCCACTCTATTTGTCATGTTTAGGCACGACTTTTACTATCATATGGGAAAATTTATTTGCTAAAGAATAAGATCATAATCAGAGAAGAATTAATAAGACCTTGGACCATATACCATCCGCTCCAATCAATACATCGCCTTCATATTTCTGACCATTCTCAAGTTCTACTGTTACCTGAAATTGTGGAATGCTGGATGAGAAAGTAGTATATGTCAATCAAATGATGTTTAATCATCTTAGTCAACCAATGCATATTCAATAAGAAAGAAATAAGAGCTCCAGAAAATGCATATCATAATGAGGAGAATCTTAACAAGCTTTCTTTAATTACCTTGTTTCCATCATCAACAAAATTAACAACATTACTAGCATTCATAATGACATCTTCCCCAACTGCGCAGGCAAGGATCTCTTGTAAAACCATTCGACTAATAACCCTTGTGACTGGAAGCCCACGTTCCACAGCAGGAGTGAATGTATCAAACTTGACGTACCTGACGAACTATATATCAATTCATAGCACCAAATGCTATATAATTTCTTTAAGAAAGTTGTAGAAAGATTTTTTTTTTCTGAACTTGATATCAAAGGAGCAAGATTGTTGTTTATGAAAGAAAGGCAAATTTACATTATCAGAACTACCCTTTTCATGTTTGCTACAATAGAAGTAATTACATGATTAATTTAGTTCAACAGAATCTTATTAGGCCACTGAGCTTTCCCAACTTTAAAATGAAGCATTTACTCACTAATTGTAATCAATCTCATTAACAAAACACTATAAAATATCTGAATTTGCCTTGCAGTTGAGTTTACTCCTGCTGTTGTTAGATTTCAGTGTTTTTAGTAGGGTACTTCTTGCAAAGGTCATGATATTTTGTCTAATCAAAGTTCTTAATTGATATTAATGCACTTATTTTCCCTTAACCATGATTTTTTCTCAATTAGTTTTCCTAATAAAGTTTTTAATGAGGCAATATTTAGTAAATAAGGATGCACTTTATTTTTTCCTTCACTGGGTTTTTATTACAGAGGGTTTGAAATTTTTAACAGGATACATTCTTAGGTAATGAACATGCAAGGGGAGTGTTAAAAACATCATTATTTTGTAAATGTATCATCTGTTAGATTTGAATTGATCCTTTCTGATAAAGACTTAATTTGTTGCCTTTAATAAGGATATGACTTAATTTGTTTCCTTTAATAAGGATATGACAGAAGATTCTAAGCAAACATAGTGATAAATCAACTTTCAAACGATCATGCCGATCAATTGTGGAAAATAGGTTTCAATCACCATATATCCTAATGTTGCCAAGAATGAATACTGTTGCCTCACAGTTCAAACTAACTAGTTAGTTTCTGATGGTCCAGCTCCAGCACCTTAAATGCCTAGTCATTTCCCATTCAACATTTATTAAGGTTAAACCGATCAGTATGAGCATCCCTGTTGCATGCCTAAAGATAGAACAAGAAGAAAAAAAATAGACACTTAAATCACTGAATCAATTCAAATATAAACTTAACCTCTTCACTTACCATGAACCAGAAACCCCATCTACAAGTCCATTGATTCTATCACCCGTGATGCAACCAGCTCTCATAACTTCCTCTGCGACCTCTGAATCTATAGCTTCCAAAGCAGCCAAAGCATTGCTCTGAATCTGAATTGGACCCCTATACTGTCCCTCCCCTCTTACAGCACTCAGGTCCTTCTCAAACACTACCACGTCAAACCCCTTTCTCTTTGCAGCCAACGCAAAAACCAACCCTCCAATCCCTCCACCAGCAACAAGTACCCGAAGCTGCTTCTTTGAAGGGCCCCCACTCCCACCTTGTGATGAGGGTGAAACACTTGGTGGAGCCTCTACCATCGCACCTTTCACATACATAACTTTTCTCCTCTGCTTCCTGGTTCTGCATCCCAGGGGACAGTTATAGCTAACAAGAGGTGAAGCATCCAGTGGAAGCTCTTTATTCACGGGAACTGAGAAGTGGGTTCTTGAGAAAGCAGTTGTTGAAGGGTTAAGAGAATTGTAACACAAAGTAGAAGCCATGGTTGTTGGTGCGTGTCTGAATGTGTCTTGAGTGGCTCAGACTCAACTCACATACTAAGTTGCATTAATCAAGTGAAGTTATATTTATATGATTACAGGCTGAAGTTTTGAGAATGAATGGAAGTAGCAAAATGTAATGACGATAAACATGGACAACAGAATCAGTGGTTTGAAGTTAATGGGCAGAAAAATCAGGAGAATGAAGATGTTGAAAACATTGTAAGTTGTAATTAAGGTTTGAGAAGTGAGGTCTGTGGTTGCTAGTGTTGGGTGACTGTGACAGACACATTTTGGTATCTTAATTGTGGTCATGAATGGTAGTGTTGTGTATGTTGTAAACTCGCCCACGTATGGATTCAAACCCATAGCGTGATCAAACAATCCATTTTTATTGGCGTATGCTACTTTCCTATGTGGATAAGGACGTCTATCCATTCGTTTAGCTTTTTTTAAAAAATCATTATAATTTATTTTGTTACTTTCTCACAACAAGTGATGATGAAAATTTAACAAAATAATTAAATAATTAATATTTAATTTACATTTATGCTATAAATCGTAATATCTAAATTGAGGAGAAGTTCACTCGCTCTTTAAATTACAAGCTATTGCAGATATTTAATATTTTCTTTCCCTGGATATATATTTTCACATTATTTTTACAATTAACTTATCTTTTAATTATTATTAAGGAAATAATAATTATTAAATTATATGTAATTATTGTATGCAATATTGTACGATATTGTACCCAATTATATGCAATTAATTTAATAATTATAGAATCTCATGATTAGTATCCTTGCCTAATTAGATTGTAATTCGGAGAGAGAAACTCCCTATATATTTCCTATACATGAAGTGATGTAACAATACACATAAGAGAATAGAATAAGAAACATCTCTTCTTCTTACCATTTTTTATCATTTTCTTATATGGTATCAGAACACCGATCTTAGTGCCTGATAACCTCTCCATTTTTATCCCCTAAATAAAAAAATCATGTCTGACAAATAAGGCATCACTAACGAGTCTGATAGAAATCTCGTCCAAGGCTTCAGTGCCGAGCAAATTCAGCAATTGACAAATGCTATTTACTCGCTCAACAATAACGGTAAAAGTGACACGTTTGTTAGCTCTGCAGGTCTGCTTGCCCATAACTCCTCTTCTAACTCTGCTTTTATGAAACCATGGATTTTAAATAGCGGAGCAACCGATCACATTGCATCTAATTCACAATTTTTCACACACACTTCATCATCATTTATTTCAAATGTTAATCTGCCCACTGCGCCCAACTCATCTACAGACACAATTAAATTCAATGACAAAATCACTCTCAAAGATGTTCTTTGTGTTTCTTCTTTTAATTTAAATCTCATGTCCATTAGTAAGATAACCAGTTCACTAAATTGTTGTGTCGTTTTTACTCCACATGGTTGCGTTTTACAGGACTTGGCTACGGGGAGTGATCCTGCCGGTTGACCAGAGCGCAAGAGCCTTGCCACGTCAAAGGTATCTTCCTCTGGATCGACTGTGCACCACGCTAGCTTCCGTCCTTCACACCTCGATTCTCCTCAAGAACCTGCAAAAGACAGAGTGGCGCCGCTGCGGCCGATCGCGCTCCGACGCTCAAGTCAGTGACGGAACCACCAAAACT
>Ga0123342_1002971_pt1 | contig 27766 bp, 12 predicted proteins | sample Turbeawhitnodule_FD_89960 | JGI IMG/M metagenome (GOLD analysis project Ga0123342, IMG submission 89960) | Root nodule microbial communities of legume samples collected from Mexico - Turtle bean Mexico white nodule | ecosystem: Host-associated > Plants > Roots > Nodule | place: Mexico: Nepantla... | reverse complement strand
TTGGGTTGGGCTGAGTAGACACCATGTTTTAGTGAGTGGGCTTAATCATTGTGTCCCTTTATTATCTCTATTTATCTCTATTTAAAGAGATCATTGTACTTGTAATTGGTGTGCAACAGGATAGAATGAAAACCTAATAGTTGCCCGTATGGATGTAGGTTGCAGTTGGCGACCAAACCACGTTAAATCATGTGTTGTTTATTTTATGCAGTTGATTTGTGATTGTGTGTGTTGCTTCCACGAGCATTTTTTCCATCAAGTGGTATCAAGAGCCTTGGTTCGTTTACACACTAGAGATCCGATCAGCAGAAATTAATCGACGAGACGTGAAAATTGCGGCTGCAGTAGCATCCCAAAGTTAGGGTTTCGCAGAGGCGGCAGTAGTGTCCCAAAGCTAGGGTTTCACAGAGGTGGCAACAGCATCCCAAAGCTAGGGTTTCGCAGGGGCTGCAGCAGCGTCCCAAGGCTTAGGGTTTCACAGCGGTGCAAGGAGGAGGCTCCCAGATCTGCTTCACAACAGCGGTGAGCAGCAACGGTGGTGGTGCAGAGCGCCAGTGCAGTGAGGACTGCGACCAGGTCTGTTGGTGAGTGATTTTGGGTGGTGCAATTTTTGTGGTCTTGATTTAAAAAATAAAAAATAAAAATTGTCAAGATCTGAAATTAGTTGTACCGAGTATCTCGACTAGTCGTTTGAGATGGCAGAAGACGAGAAGTTTCGAATTAAAAATTCGATGGTACAAATTTCAGTTGGTGGAAAATGCAAATTGAGGATTTGCGAGTTCAGTTACTGAGCACATCAATATTCGATCTTAGCTAGACTTATGTCAGTGGGCATTAAGTTCGATGATAAAGTTCAAGCTTTACTACTGTTATTGTCTTTGCTTGACAGTTGGTCCAGAACGGTTACAGCAGTTACCAGTTCAGTGGGATCCAACGGATTCACTTTTGAGAAGATTCGTGATCTCATTCTTGGTGAGGATGTCCAAAGAATGAGTTCTGGGGAATTATCTAATGAATCGCTATATGTCATCAGAGGTAAGAAAAATATCAGAGATAGTGGGAGCAAGAACAAAAGAAGGAGTCAGTCAAAGACTCGAGATTGCTCAAGTGTAACATGTTGGAATTAGAAGGAGGTGGGGCATTTCAGGAATCAATGCCCAAATGATAAACAAGTCAACATTGCAGAAGACTCCGCGAACGAGGACCTTTTAGTCTGTTGTGTGGATAGCAGTATGGATTCCTGGGTCATGGATTTTGAAGCATTGCAGAATCTAGTTATTAGAGACTTTGGAAAGGTAAGACTAGCGGACAACATAACTCTTGATGTTACGGGCATGGGTGACATAGTGTTGATGACACCAGTTGGTTTATGGACTTTGAAGGATGTCAAAGTTGTTCCAAGCTTGAGGAAAAGTTTGATTTCTGTTAGGCAGTTGGACGAACAGGGACATGAAGTGAAGTTCGGAAATCAACAGTGGAAGGTCATCAAAGGAAATCTTGTCATGGCCTGCGGAAGAAAGAGAGGTTAGTTGTATATGGTCGGATTACCGTGTCTGAGGGAGTGACCATCCCAGTGCAGAAGATAAACAAAGTCCGGTTCACAGAATCTCGTGGGCAGAAGAGGGTTGTCTTTACAAGAGAGAAACTCAGAGCCACAAGTCAGATTCAGGATGAACGAGCATGGAAAGGTTCAGGTTGACCAGTCAGAGGTACTTGTGGCAGTGGGAGCACGGGTTGTGTTTCAGCTGAGGTTCCTAGACGACAGTGGGTTAGGAGAACCAGTATTCCAGGGGTTGAAACTTCTCCAGAAAAATTCTTGTTGAATATGAAGAGTGTTTGTTCTCAGGTTGTTCCTGTAAGTGGGAGTCGATAGGAACAGAGAACGGGTCAGTGACTGACGTGTTGAAACTCAGGGGAGTTTTAACGAAGTCTTCAAAATGATTAAGAAGGCTAGTGGCAACTAGAGGTGTTCCGACAGATTACAAAAGTACATGTACACAGTTGAAGCACAGGTGAACATTGTTCCGTGACTTCAAGTGGGAGATTGTTGGGTATGAAGTCAGGACCAATTGAGTTGGGTTGAGTAGACACCATGTTTTAGTGAGTGGGCTTAATCATTGTGTCCCTTTATTATCTCTATTTAAATAGATCATTGTACTTGTAATTAGTGTGCAACAGGATAGAATGAAAACCTAATAGTTGCCCGTGTGGATATACGTTGCAGTTGGCGACCAAACCACGTTAAATCATGTGTTGTTTATTTTCTGCAGTTGATTTGTGATTGTGTGTGTAGCTTCCGCGTGCGTTTTTTCCATCAATTTTTTAATAGATGAGTGCCCTAATCTTTTTTTTTTCTTTGTCCTTTCTCCTAACCCCAATATCCTCTTTATTTTACATTTTGAACCAATGGGAAAAATTGCATAAGTGACTCATTAAGCTAGAACTTGGTTAAGAAAGTGCCCATGTGTCATACCTTTTAGAAAAGAGATATTTTCTAGGACTTATTTCTTGGTAGAGCATCCAAAAACATTTAAGGGCTTAATATCTTAAAGGAGAGAAAATTTACTTTATCTCTTCTTCACTTCAAACATTTGAGCATCCAACCTCTAAGAGGATTGTGAATTAATCCAATTTCTTCCTCAGTGAAATTATAAACCATGGATTGAGTGGAAAGTTTTAAAGCCTTAACTATCAAATGAACATTTAAGTGATAATATTTCATCTTAGCATTAAATGTCACTATTTCAATATTGTCTCAATGATAATACATTGTGAGAGTGACATTACACCACTAACAAACATCAAATCCAATTAAACTGAAATCTTACATAATTATGTAATTGTCAAGTGCTTTTCTAATAAATAATAAAATAAAAAAAACCAATAGTACATGTAAAAAATAACCCATAAAATTAAAGAATTCTTTTTATTACAACTTTTAAAATTTTCTTAACCAATTGTTCCCCTTAATTCCAATAATACACATGTCTAAATCAATTCAAATATCACACTGGAGTTCAAAACCTCACATTCTTCAACTTTAACTCAACAACATATTGAAATAGTATAATATTTCAATTTTCTTCACATACATCTTACATTGTTCACATATTTCTTTTATCAAATATTGAAATTATTACTAAGCATTTTATAATAACTTCTCTTACTTCTAAAATCACAATCTAAAAAGTTTTTTAAAATAATAAAAAAAAATATTATAAAAATATTTTAGGTTAACTTATCAGTGACGTAAATATTATAACGTTGAAAATTCGTTTGTTAATAAAATAACATTGATAAGAATTCCAATAAATACTTTATTACAAATATTTAAGAAGTATAAAGTTGATATTGGAGATCAAATTAATTTTACATTATAGTATGTACACGAAAACCATATTTAACAGTTTAATTCATAAACCAATTTTTTTTTCCAATATATTTTAAACGGACAGAATTTTAAACTTGTCCAAAACAACCAAAATTCTAATATCATCTTTGTATAAATTTAAAGTTAATAAAAAATGTTTATGTCCTAAAAAAATCTGGTATTTATTTTTAAAAAAATATATAAAATCAATTAGTGATGTTTCATTTTTAACTTAATTTATCTTGACATTGACATTTTCTTCTGTCATAATTAATTTTTAAAATTCAGTGATAAATAAATTAAAAAACCACAGCTCTCAAATTAATACATTCATTTTTTATACTATTTTTTAAGTATATACAACTAAATTTTCTTAATTTGAATTTAGTGGCTATTCCCTTATAGAACAAAAAATTACATTCAAAACCAATTAAAAGACACTGTTTTTTATTTTTATTTTACCACACCTTTAAAATAACTTTATAAATCTATTGAATTTTTGTGTGTATTATTTACTCTTTTAGTTTTATTTTTAATTTCAAATTATAGTACTTATAAAATATTCAGTTTGCATTTTAAATAAGAGAGTGAAGATGTTATTTACTTTATTATCTTAGGTCACCATCAGCCAAATCCAAAGTTGATAACTTAATAAAATTTAAACACTGAATTAGTTTAAACCTACATCATTAAGACACCTAAAGTTTAACTATATGACTAGCTACATTAGTTATTTAATTTTCAGGTCAATTTTTATTATGGATTTATTAAAACCCTAAAACGACACTGTCTCTTCAATTAATACATGGTGTTTTTAGTGCAGCAATTTGATGGCCAAATCTGAGTCTTGTAATTCATAACAACCAATAGCATCTCTCTATTTGGATATTTAAATACTAAAAAATATTATTACAGAGAAAAGAAAAAAAAAGAAAAAAAGTAATAAACGAATATGCTAGTGACAGTCATGGCTGAACGAGCACCGACAAATAATGCTCTTGCATCTTACACCTCAATAATCTCGACTTGTACCTTTCGCCATTTCAACCAGTTCCAACAAAATTTATTCATCAATATTCTTTATTAAAATATTCATCAACAATAACTTTTTCTTAAATAAACAACAAATTTTTTTACTTTTATAGGTTTTGTTATTTTGCAAGGTGCAATGCAAGCATTTCAAAAGTTTAGAATGTCATTTTAGCACTTTCCTTTTCAAAATCACTTATTTATAAGAAATATTTTATTATATCTAGAAGTAAAAAAAAATTACGATAAAATTTAGATTTCAAAACAAACAATATATATATAATAATAAAATCTAATAATATTATTTTAATAAATTTAAAATTTAAATATTATTATCATTTATGAGAATAAAAAATAGTTTTAAAATTAAATTTTAATTTTTCTTAATTATCGATTGAGATGTTTTTTTTATTACTAAAAAAATTAAATAAAATTTTTAAAAACAGAACATGATTAATTATTATATTAATTAAATTATATATCATTTTAAAAATTATAAAAATTATTAACATTTAAATTAGTTAATAGTTTTTAAATTTATATGTAATTAGCTATTAAATTTTAGATACCAACTTTAAAATCTAAATAATTAATAACTAATTAGATATTAATTTAAAAAATATTTATAATAATAAAAATTAATTTAAATATTATCTTTAAAATAATATCTAATTTAGTTAATATAATAATTAATTATTATTTTTCTCTGAAATATGGATTCTTATTTAGTAATTTTTTAGCTGTGTATATTGAATAATTTTATATCACTTATCACTTGTTAAAATAAAATACACTTTAAATAAATATTTTTTCTCTTTTTAATCTTAACTTTGTACTGTAACTATGAATTTCAAAACAACAAAATATAATTCTTCATAGTGATGGATTGTAAAGGATTTGTGTGACTAAATATAAAAATATTATTTTTATTGTAACTAATATTTTGAAATAAAAAATTAGAAGCATAAAAAAGCGAGTTTTGATGATTGGGTGTGGGTGGGATGGAACGTGGTGAAAACACGAACGTTTGCGCTTCTTCGTTTGTTTCTGTTCGTGTCTTTGTTGGGCAGTGGGTGACACTAAGTTATTGGTCTGTTTCTCTATCATTATTATTTATTAAATCACTTCAAATTATTAACCAAAAAAATTAGACAAAACAGAAACATGGTTCTAATTTTTTTATCATATATGGTATTATTATATTATTATATAATAATTATAAAAAATATTAAAATAAAAAATGATTAGTTAATTAATTGTGTAAGATATAAAATAATGATTTGAGTTGAGAGAGATGGGCACTAGTAGACAGAGAGGCACAAGATCACAATCTTAGCGGGAATTTTGAAAGTCGTTCCTCTTTTTTTTTTCTCAATAAACAATTATTATTATTATTATATTTCACCACATAAACCCTAACTATTAACGGTCACGCGTTTACCACGATCCTCCGCTAAATAACCGCCACGTGTCACGTTCTCCACCACAACGGAACAACCCTCCCTTTCATCTGCATCCAAACAAAACCTCTCTGAAGTCTTACGTGTCTCTTTTCCGTTGTTCTGCTTTTTCCCTTTTATTATTTTATAATAATCGTAATAATAACTATTACTTCTTCCTTCTTCACTTAAATTATTAATCAAAATTAATTAATATTAATAATAATTAGTGCAAGCAAATTACTCTGCCCATAAACGGCTCACGCGCCGCCTTTTCTTTTGCAGCCACAATGATCTCAGTAACAAACAAAACTGTTAATTTTAAAATTATTAAAAATAAGACTCAGAATATGTTTTTCTAAGCTAAATATTATAAAACAAAAATATCATTGTAATGTGGTTTCATGATAGTATAACAGGAATTTATACTGTTACTTTAAATAATATTTATTTACTCATCAAAAGTTTACTGTAAAATGTATGAACAATATTGCTAGTGTTTTTATTTATTTTTAATTAATATCTTTTAGACATTTGGTAATATTTTCTCAAAAAAATAAATTAATTTTTATTATTACTTATGCAGTTCAACTAGAAAAATCATTACTATTTATTACTCTTTTAATGTTATGCTTAATATATTAAACATGTGTCACTTTCAACCAAAAAAACAAATCATGATTTACTAATTTGGAAAGAGCTAATCTTTTTCTTCCACTAATAGAGTGATGTATTTATTTCGGGAACATGACAACACTTTTTCAAAAACAAATGTTGCAGATATTAAAATATGTTGAACCTGATTGGTCAACACTATAAATGAATATAGTAAAAAAAAATTTACTTTTTTTTATGTATGAAATTTTGACTTTAAAAAAATTATAATTATATATTTAGTCTAATTTTTAAAATCATGTAATAAAAAATATTGCATGTTTGTTACAAATAATAATGCCAATTACTTTTTTACATTGATAATATTTAACAGAAAAGTTTAACAAAACTCAACGTACAAAAATGATTACTCCATATGGGCTAAACATGCCCATAACTGAATCATTTTGAAATAAATTAATATGTTAAGCTAAATCCTTCTCTTAACAAAAAATAAACAAAAAAGTTTAAGGATAAAACACGTTTGTTAAACTCAGTAAAAATATTAAATATCAAAATACGCAATATTAATGTGAAAAAAATTATAAAAATGCATGAAATATATGTTGACAGATTAATAATATGAAAATAGATTGATGTAATTATTTACATATAAATTTTAACTCATGAATCATTCACCTATCACATGAGCTAGTAAGAAGTATATTAATTGAGTTTTAACCTAAAATTTAATTCATGTAACCTAACTTATGTCCTAAGCATTTATTAACCTATAATTGCTGAACCTAAATAAGTCAGGTCAACTTACACCTCTAAGTACATTTTAAAGTAAATAAAAAAGTTTCCAGTTGTTTTAGTGCGTTCTCAATATTATTGTAAAGATCACTATAATTAAAAAATATATATTTTATGATCATTTATTTATAGTTTAAAAAATTGTCATGTTAAATGTTATAACTAATATATTATTTTTTCAGTAAATATACTCATATTTTGTTTTTTTATTTATAAAAAATGCCGTTTGACTTTTGACCTTTGTAATTTTATTTCAGTTTCTCTAACATGTGTATCTTTTGTTTTAATTTCAACATCATTTTGTCAATTTTCAATTAGCCCCTTTTAAAAAATAAATAATAAAGGTAAAGGGTAAATTATCTTCACGTTACAATGATACAAAAAAAGGATTATTTTACAGAAATTAAAATCAAATAAAAATTACAAAATAAAAATCAACTTTCTTCCCAAGAAAAACACAATTATATTTTAAGGAAAAAACACATTTAAAATTATTTAGAAAAAATTTAAACTTTCCTATTATTTTAATTAGTGTTTATTTTTTCAAACTATATTAAGCATAAGGGGAGAGTGTATGTGAAGCACCATTAAAATAATCCATCAATTAAGCTAATTTTCAGAAACTTAAAACTACATATTATTATTTCATGCATACCTACTTTTATGTGTTTAATTAGTATTTGATTAACATCTTGAACATTTGTAGTGGTTCATGTTTTGTGGGTACTGTTTGAGTTATGTTAATTTAGAATAGAAAATGAGTATTATATTATAAAGTAAAGTAGAAGTTAGGAATAAGATGTGCAGAAGGTTGGACCACGTAAGGAGTGGGGGCAATGGAAGAAAAATGGTAAAGAAAAGAGAAAGGAATGAAGAAGATGTGATGCATAGGTTAAAGCAAACAATGAACAAGTTGAGAGTGCAATAAGGGGTTTTGTCATTTTCCACATAGATCTGCTAATTAGGTCACACCAATCAATCATTCATGGCTTTTGCACTTCATTCATTCTTTCCTTCATATTTCACACCATACCCATCACTCTAATTGCCTCAATCATTTTGCATGCTTCTCTTTCACCATCTCTTCAACACAATCTTTTCTCTAAAAACTTGTGCTACATTCGTTAGTAAAAACGTCTCCATAACTTTCTTCACCAATCTAGTTAAGAATTCTTGAAGGATTTGTGAGAACGAGGTGGATTTGTATAATCTTATTTGCACACATTTGAAAGGAAACAAATTGTGAATCCACTCATCTTACCTTTTTTTTTAATGTTGGATATTGTTTGTGTGAGTATATTTTGATGCACAGTTCGATAGTTACTCGATTGAGAGTCTTATAGCTACTCGATTGAGAATTCGATAGTTACTCGATAAGGATAATTAAATAAATTCAAAAAAAAAATATTAGAATAAATTATAAATGTTTTTCATACCATAATAAAATTAAACTTTAAATTTAAATTAATCTTATAAAACTGACTTATAAAATATTTACATTCATATATATTCGTGAGATTTTAAAGAGATACTAAAAAAATTGACTTGAAATTTTTGGACTACTCCATATATTATAAGAAGAAGATATTTCTCATTCATGTTTGGTTAATATTTTTTCTCAAGTTTTTTGTGAGCTAGGTATTGAAAAAGTAGAACATAAATCATCTTTAACTATTTTTTTAGGTTACAAAATTAGTTATTGCATGTATGGAATTAATTATGCAATCCAACAAATTAAAGGAGATTGTTTTAGTAACTCACATGATCAATCATACATAACTAACTTATATAATACTATGTAAAGGATGTATATCTATAATAAATATAATATATAAGTTTAATATGATAGAAGGATTTTAATCAATAAAAGGAATTAAAAGGATTCTAAAATCGAGTTATATTTTTGTTAAAACTTTCATCATCCTTTATTTATGTATTATGTACAACCACAATATTAAACTAAACAATTACATAACATGACAAGTTAATTAAAATGAAATCAAATTAACATATATAATATTTATTATAATTTACTCCAAAATAATTTATCTCATATTAAACTAATCATATCTAAATCATCTTTGGTTAATATATAGATTTACAACAAATCTAAATACAACTAGACAATAAATAAATAACAAAAAAGAAATATTTCAAAATACTAATATTAAATATGTCATGATATTAAACATGTCTTAGATTATCATGATATTTAAGAATTAAAAATTAATATAATTGTAATTAATATCTATACACATTAATCAATTATCTTGTGCAATAATTTTTTTTTAATTTATCATCACATGATATTTTAGTTTACATGACTTGAATTATCAATGTTAATAATATTTTTACAACTATGCTTATAAACACATTATTATCATCTACAAAGTAGCAAATCTATCATATTTTATCAATATATTTCATAAGATTTGACTCGTCATAATTGATTATTAATTCATCCACAATGAAAAATCAACTAAATTTTATAATTTTGGTTGTAATTATTTTTTTATCAACAATAAACAATATATACATACGAACTACTTAAGAAGTGATTAAACCTATATACAAAGAAAACAATAACAGTCTAATAACATAAAACCTTCCGGACAACTACTCTAAATATAATCCTGTCAAAAACTCCTACATTCAACAAACTAAAGCAAAGAAAGATAAACAAACGGATCAAATCACCAATCAGAAAAAAGAAAAATAAGCATAAGAGAATTTATAAGTAATCTAAGACTAAACTTTCAATTGAGCCAACGAAAAGATTTCAGAAGAATCTAAAACTCCACCTTTAAAAATAATCTTATTCCTGTGACTTCAGATTGCAATTGCTTAAAAAAGAAATTCTACTATTTTTTTATTTTTTTCAATTTTCCCCTAATTCAAATAATTTTATTTTCTTCCCTATTTTTTCTTTTTTTTTTCCCCTTTACTTCTCCCTCGCTTTCTTTCACACCCGACAAATTGAAAGTACACAATATGAAACCTGAAAAAATGTATTGTGATATTTAAATTAATAGAAATATATTAAGACGACCTATGTTAAATTTATTCAAGTGTTTAAATAAATTGTCTGAGCTAAGATCTTTCATGGCTAATATTATTTTTACTAGATTTCACTTCCTAACTAAGTTTTTCTCATAATTTTTTTTTAAAGTGGGGTTTTATACTAGTGCAAAGTTTTAAACTAAGATATTCAAATTATGCAAATTGAGTCTCAAGTTTCGTACAAACCATTTTTTTAATAGGGATATGCTTAAAGAAAAAGCATGCTTAGTTTTTGAAATCAAATACCAAATGGTTGATTTTTTAAATTTAATAATATATCTTATTGAGCATGTTTGATTTCTATCATTTTCAATTATTTTTCTACCTCCTATCTCATCATTTTTTTTCTATCATAATTAGTTTTTTTTTTATCAGATAAGAAGAAGGTTGACACAAAGACTTTAGAAAATTGTATGTTTTTTTACTGTTATGATAGTTAATTCATCTAATTCAATTTATCTCGTAAAAAAATCTTAAACTAATAAATTCCAAATCTTTATAATTGAAGTAACCAAAACAAATTTATGGGTTTAACATTATATTTTTTCAACAATGATTCTATTATTCTCTAACTTATTTTGTCAACTTAATTATTAGAGATTAACTTGCACTACTACAAGAAAATCAGTAAGAAAATCAGTAAGTAATAACCATGTTTAGAGATTAAAAAATTAGATACCAATTTATTAGTCATTATATTAATTAAATTATATACCAATTTAGAGACTAAAAAATTATTAGTATTTGACGTGGTTTATATTATTAATATAAATTATTTTTAAATTGATATCTAATTTAGTTTAAATTAGTTCCTACTTAGTCTCTAAAAGACCGCGACATAATTTAGAACATAAGTAGTTAATAACTAAATCTTTGTATCTAATAGTTAGATACCAATTTAAAAATTATTTTATAAATTTTTATTGATAATAAAGATTACTTTAGATATCAATAATTTTTTAATTTATGAATAATTTTTAATTTAGTCAATATAATAACTAATCATTATAGTCTCTAAAATTATTTTTTATTTAATAATTTTTTTTAGTATTATAATTATAAGAAAAAAAAAATGACAGTATGATGCAACTTCTTTCAAGAATTTTTTTCATAAAATTTTTCCAACCTTAACGAAATTATTTTATTTTATTTAGTATTTACAACCATTACAAGTATTTGTATTTCCTAACTTATTATTACACAATAACCTTTTAAACTCTCAATTGTTGGTTTTGTTAGTTCTCACCATCATTTTAGATTTAATGTATTGTGTTTCATAACATATTTTACTGGGTTCAGTGTTTTTTTTTGTTACTTTTCTATTAATTTGAGCTTAGATCTGGTAATGATTTTCTATTTTTTTTTCCTTTTCAGTTTATTGAGTATTTTTGGTTTGAGGTGTACTTTTGTGATGATTGGTTTGGCTTTGGATCAGATTGAAGAGATTTGAACCAAAAAAGATAACTTTGGAAGTAATCTGAAAACATTTTGTGTGCTTGACAATTCTTATGGACTTTGGACATCTCCTATAATAAATGTGACATGACATTATGAAGTAAATTTAAAATTAATTATATTTAAAACATACTTAGAGAAAAAAAATTCCATAAAAATAGTTAAGGAGATATTTCAAACAGAATTAACTAAGAACAAAGTTTTTATATACTGTATTCTGTGAAAATTATGAATTATAAGTCTTTTTTAGTGATTTACTAATATGAATGAACTTAATTGAGTGAGAGATAGTTCGAGAATTTAAATATGAATTTAAATGCCATATCGGATAGAGATAAAAAAAAAAAGTATAAAAAAAATTTCAAAATTTATTATCTTAATGCTATGCAATATTTTATATAAATTTAATTCCTATTTCATTGTTATTGAATTTTGTCACAAATCTCATTAAAAATCCCATCACATTTTAAATTCACTTATCTGAATTTTTTAAATATTTTTAAAATAATATAAAAATTATTTATCATAAAATTCATTTAATATTTTGTTTAAGTAACTAGAAGAATTTTATTTTGTCACGGTTTCAGATAGTTAATTAAGATTTCTCAAGTAATTAGAATCAAAATTCATTCAATTTCTTAAGTAAAGTATTAATGTTTTATTTATTGTTTAAAAAAACATTAATTATTTATAATGTTTTTTACAACAAATATTATAAGCATGAATTTAAAATCAGGTAGTTTGGTTTTTATTGTGGAACCATTCTTGTGCATGGCTTGGTGTGCAAAAACGTTCCATTGTTAAATTTTTACCATATTAGGATGAGCAGTGCACCTGTTTCGGTGAATGAGGTTTGAGGAGTTATTTGGATCGCAGTAGTCAACAAGTTTGAAAGCATAGAAACCGAGTAATTTTAAAAGGAGAATAATTGATGTACTAACAAATTTTGCTTTTGTTCAATTAAAGAGATTTGGTCATGGGTTACATCTAAGTCACAGTTTGCACATTTTTCCTTTTCTAATTGGTGCATAGGTTTGTTGGTTTGTATGAGGTTTTATGACATATTCATTTAAGTTGTATGATTGTTTGCCCCATATGTCTTCTCTGGATTAGATATGAGAGTTCTGTATAGGCTGACTTAAAAATAAGTCTAATTAAGGTTATGATTGAGTTTCATGTATAAAGGTTAGATCACTCCTAAAATAATTCATATTTATTATTTTTTATTACCGATAAAAAAAACAGTTTCACATAGTTAATTAATATTTCTTAAATAATTAGAATCAAAATTCATTCAATTTCTTAAGTAAAGTATTAATGTAATTCATTCAATTTTAAGTAAAGTATTAATGTAATTCATTCAATTTTAAGTAAAGTATTAATGTAATTAATTGAATTTCTTAAATAAAGTATTAATGTTTTATTTATTGTTTTAAAAAAACATTAATTGTTTATAAATTTTTTTACAACAGATATTATAAGCATGAATTTAAAACCAGTTAGTTTGGTTTTTTTTCCTTTTTTTTGTTGTTGTCGATTACGTTGTTTGAAGCCGATAAATCAGCGGCTTGAGTGGTATGAGAATTTGAACACTTTTATATTTTTTGTCTTATATAAATATAATTTTTTTTTACTCATCATTATTTATTATTTATTTACTTACCAAGAAAATTAATAATAAAAAGTCCAAAGCACATGAGTCAAAAGAAGTCACAATCCCAAATTGTTTAGTAGAATATATTTTTCAAAAATTTGATTTTTCCATTCCAAAATTTTCCACAATCTATCTCTTTCACTCTCTCTTCACCTTTTGCACAGAACAACTCTCTCTCTCACACACTCTCTCTCTCTCTCTCACACACACTGTAATTTTCTTCCACCACCCTCATTGTCATTCAGACTTGTGTCCCTAATGTAAATATCATTTTCCAACCTTTTCAAAATATCTTCTTAAACCTCAAATGCTATTATTATTATTATTATTATTCACTCTTCACTTCTTCATTCTTTCAACCTCAGCCCCTACTCACCAGCCTTCCCTAATTTTCCCAAATTTCCATTCTTTTTCCCTTTCCATGAGTTGATGCATATTTTCCAAGCTAATTCAGCTTGAAATAGCTGGTGGGGTTTTTGAATCCGTCGATATAACTTTGTTTTTCTTTTTTCTGGTTGGAGATTCAGGAACTGGGTGTGAGGTAATATATATGCTAGATCTTCATTTCCTGTTTTTGCTTCATGGGGTGTTTGTTTTCGGGGGGCATTGGGGGTGCTTTGTTGTTTGGTGGCTTGGAAAGTTTATTCCTTTGAAGGTGTTAGCTTGCTTGATGAATTCCTGTGTTTCTTCAACTTCAGTTCTCAACATCTCATTGACAATTGAGATCTGGTTTGTTCCAAATTTGTTCATCAATTCCTGTTTTCTAAGATTTGAAAAATACTGTTTTTTTTTTTGTTTGTTCTACCATTTTATTTAATTGTAGGAGCTTAGAATTCATTGATGGAAGACATTGGTTCACGACTACCATTTTTTTCTGAAATAATTGCATTCTCCTCTTCCCTGTTCTCGTGTTTTCTAAAATTGAAGATTAATTACTGCTTAATCCTTGGAGAACCCGAACCGACTTTGATTTTTTTTTTTCTGGATTAAGAAATTTGCAATTCAACTTATATACCGTGGCTGCTCATCTGATTTATTCTTTCACAAGGAATGGTGAAATTGCTAAGTTTACTGAAAAGATAAAAACTAAGGAAATTGTGACTTTTTGCGGCATCTCAGACTGGGAGCACTAATTTGCTTAATGTCTACTTTAGTCTAGTAATAAATGCAATTGTCATCCTTCCTTTCTGGGAATTTTTTTAATTGCACAGTTAATGGACATTATTTTCTTTTTAAAGTTTTTTAACAGTACAGGCAAGTGCAACTACATTTTCTTTGCTATATGAGGTTCTCTCTGATGTAGACCATTTTATTTCTTATATTTGTTTAAAGGTATTTTTTGATATTGGATTTCTTTATGGATGGTTTTTGACTCAAATAACCATATGCTTATTTAAGTGGTATGGTTTACCATTCTCTCATTACTCCTCTTGTTTCATATGAAGACTGCTTCAACTTGAGGGTGTCATTGACATGAATGCAAACAATCTTGAATTCGAAGACTGTTAGTGATTACTTAAATCCCTGAAAGATATGCAGTCAGCCTTCTGTTGAAATGAAGAACTTGCAGGTTCCCCTGTTGTATGCTTTTTATCTTGGTAGTAGGTGCATAGTTTGCAATATCCACCATCGCTATGATTAATTTTATGGATCTAATACAGTTGGCCTTATTGGCTGTCAACATTGAGAATATATATGCATGATATTATTCCTTTTAAAATCTATTTACAGCCAACCATTTGATGCATGCTGTGCTGTTTTCTAAGAGAAAGACAAACTTACCCTTATGAAACTACTTAATTCAATCGATATAAGCATATATTTTCCCGTATTAGCTGAGTCTGAAACATCATTAATGAAAACATCACTGTGGTTTGATATATCTTAGTTCACCCATCTATCATAGTTGAAGAATTGAAAAGTTTATAATTTACAAGCTTTAACAAATAATTTTAGTCCAATTTCTTATCAGTGGTAGTTCTGTTATTACTAGAGTACATTTATTATGTATGTCACTCATTGCTAATAGAGTTTATCTGTAACTTTTTCTTAATTCCTCCTGTATAATCTTTTTGTAGTTTTTGGTGTTTGTAACTTGGTTTGAATGGAGATTGAATGATTTTGTCTGTGTTTATATGACATTGTTAATTTGGTTGTTTTGGTGGAAAACTCTGATATGATGTGCACCAACAAGGGTGTTGATATGACGAGGAAAAAATAATGTTCGGTTAGTGTAATGAATTGCACAGTAATGCAGCTAGATAATGGTTTGTGTTTTTAAAATTGAAGAAATGGAGCTTTAGTATGGTGGTTTGTTATCTCATCTGTCATTGGTGTAGCCAGCATAAGTAATAAATAAGTTAACAGGTGTTGTAGTTGCTCTGAATCTAATTGTTATACAACAGGAAATTCACTGGATAATTATGGAATGAAGGTCTATTACTTAAAGGCAATGATATAATGTTTTTCTCAAAATTGAACATGAGGGAGGTTAATGAGAGGCAAAATTCAGCATTTTCCAAAAAAATACTAAAATGTTCCTTGCCATTTCCAGGTGTCTAGTTTGTTGAATGCTTCTATAAGCAAACTAATTTATACATATTTAATGTTCGAAATATTAATGAGCTACATGCGTGCTGTATTCATTGTTACAGAATGATTTCTGGCATTTTACATGGATATGTCTAATCCTCTAGATTTCCTTCATAACTCCTGTAGCTGCTTACATTTGTTGTAGTTACAATAAGCTAATCTTTTATGGATTTGCAGAGCTCAGAAGAATTACAGTCATCAACTCAAGCTTATCATGAGCCCAAGAGTGAACAACCAAACAATCATACAACTGATGCTCCTGTCACAGACACAGGCTCAGCTTCTGCTACAAGTAATGACAGTAAAAAAGTTTCACGGCAGGATATTGAGTTTGTAAGGATATATGTTCTTTGCTGAACATTTGATTAGTTTTCTGTTATTTCCCACTTTTCCACTTGCTTCCTATATCTCATGGATTGAATTTTATGAGGATAATTTGCGGAAGTTTAGCTGAACTAATCTGTTTATTTTTCTCCTTTTGGATTAAATATTCAATCAGGTCCAGAATTTAATAGAAAGATGCCTACAGTTATATATGAATAAAGATGAAGTGGTTAAAACACTTCTGACTCGGGCAAAGATAGATCCTGGATTCACTACCCTTGGTAGGCATCTTAAGCTCTCCGTCATGCCATTTATGTTTTGCATTGTAAATTGTAATCAATAATATATCTATAGAATTCATTTTTACTTGTTCATGTTCTGGAAATTGTATATGCTGTTTGTAGTAAACGTTTGAAATGATATTGATTTGTAAATTGTAATGATTTTCCAAGTTTTATTTAGTCTAATTTGTTATCTGATTCATGTGTTAGATTACATGGAAATTAACATAATTTTAAAGTTGACACATCTTGTGTATATAAAAAATATGAAACTACTTGCCTTCTTGAATTTTTTCCATGCCTTATAAAGTAGATGCAGACTCATGTCCCATTGCTTTGTAATTGGTCCTTTTCAATTCAGTATGGCAGAAGTTGGAGGAAGAGAACGCTGATTTCTTCAGGGCCTACTATATCAGGCTAAAATTGAAAAAGCAAATTCTTTTATTCAATCATTTGCTTGAGCATCAGTATCATCTCATGAAGTGTCCCATGCCTGCGAAGGTTCCATTGGCTCCAATACAGAACGGAATCCATCCAATGCCTGGTACATTCTTTCTTGCCCTCTCTTCGTGTGCGTAAGTGTGCCAGTGTGTGTTAAACACAAAAATCTGCACATCTTTGCTTGGCTAAAAGTAAACCGTGAGATGATTTGAGTGATGACACTTATGTGTCACTTCTCATGTTATGCAATCTCATTCTTACTGCACTCTAAACTTCATGTCCAACAACAGGGAACATATTGTGTCTTGTTGAAAAGGTCTAAAGTGATACTTCATTTTGTGAAAATTAAAAAGTAGTAAGATTCTCTGAAGTTTCTTGAAAGCATAGAGGCTTTGCTGTGTCATTGCTGTGAAAACTTAATTATATTATTAATTGAAGAGAATTAATCAATAATTAAATACATTTTCCTGGTATTAACTATGGTGCTGCCTGATTTCTTGGCATATGTTAATGTTTAGATTTAATAAAAAATTTGGTTAGTTAAGAAGTTTGGATTCTTGAAAAGTGGTCAGTTATTAGTGCTATTACGAGATTTCTTGGAAACTTTTATCTTCTTAGTTCTGAAGTACAAAAATTGGAAACTTCAGTATTTTCTTGTTAGTCTATTCATTTCTGGCTTTGTATTACCCTAAGATCTAAGTTGAGGAAACCTTTTATATATTTCTTGGTTGTTATTTTTATGAACACTGGGGATTTTTTGCTATATTATTGGGGCATATAAATGTTTAGTTGGCCTGCAGGTATGAGTCATTTGCATAATCTGTGTTTCTTTCTGTTTACATTTCAGCCTAAAAAGATGGGTTAGATTATAAATGCACAAGTCACTTTGCTTTACTTTTTTTCATTTCCCTGCATTATTCTTTAACGCCATTTGTTTGCAGTGCAGTCAACAACCTACCTATGGGATACCCAGTGCTACAACAGCCTCCCATGCAAGCAACAGGTCAACCTCATCATCTTGATTCCATGGGTTGTGGTTTATCAAGTTGTCATGTAGTTAATGGAGTCCCTGCCCCAGGCAACTTTCACCCCATTCGAATGAACTCTGGGAATGAGTGAGAACTTATCCTACTACACATAATTCCTTTATGCGGCTTCTATAGAGGACACTATTACAATTTTGATTGATTGTATATGGTCTCTAATTGTTATCTTTTGTAGTTAAGTTGTCTGAAATGTGTAAATGTGTGTTTTGTGGTTAAGTGGTAATTGATTTCATCATTAACTGTTCAGTTGTATGACTGATAATGTATTTCTAACTGTTAGTTAAAAGGATCCTTTGTCATGTAGGTAGGCATTTTAATTTTTAATGAGCTGGTTTACCATGCAACATCTAGTAATTTATTTTACATGTAACTGTGTGCCATTGGTGTTTTTCTGCATCATGCCCATTTTTATTCCCAGATTGTTGTGGCTTTCGTGTGCGTACATATTCATCATTAATTTGAAGTGGAGGGAGGACCTTCCTCTTTTTATATTAAAAGTAATATGCTTTGCCTTTGTCCTTGTTGAAGTATGGTGATGGACCACAACGCTCCTGATATGGCTCCTGTTATTCAACCAAATGGTACAATGTCATCCGTCTCAGAAATGCCAGTAAGTCCGACATCAGTTGCATCGAGTGGCCATTTCCCCTTCACTGCATCAGAAATATCAGGAATGGGTGCAGATGCATCAGCTCTTGATACAGCATTTACATCTGATGTGGCAAGTTCAGTAGGATTACAGCTTGCGCCAGATGGTGGCAATGGAATTTCCAGATCACTGGATCAAATTCAATGGAATTTTAGTCTATCAGATCTAACGGCAGATTTACCAAACTTGGGAGGTAATTTCTTATGTAACTCTTTGATTTGCTTTCAGATATCCACTTAAAAGTGGAGTTGTTTGAGATATACTGCATATGTTGAGCTTGTGATCTGTTATGTCATTCGTCTACCCAAAGTAATCTGAATATTTAAGAAGAAAAAGATGAATCTGTTGGACTCAGTAATAACAAAAAAGAACCAGGTTTACCATCAATATTTAGTTTCTAGTAAAATTGGACTTTATTGGTTTTTTCTTTATTTATGAAGATCTGTTATTATTTTAATGTTTTTATTATAAGTTATCTGATGTAGGTTTTGATGTCTCAAGCGCTATTGGTTCCACATAAATAACTGATAATCATATTAGAAATCAATGAATGCAGTCAAGGATTATACTCAAGATTTTCAAGTATATGTTCAACCACTGTTGGTGTCTTCTTGATTTTACTGTCTTGAGTTCTTTGCAGATCTAGGAGCTCTGGGAAACTATCCTGGTTCACCATTTTTGCCATCCGATTCAGATATTTTGCTCGAATCACCTGATCAACAGGATATAGGTAATGTTCAATGGTGTATATATATATGTGTAGTGGCCCAACAATATTTTGTTGACATAGGATCTAAGTTCTAGACCAACAGTCTGCCAATGACGCTCTAGAGTAATGACAGGGTTTCCATCAGTGTGAAAATGGGGTTTTGTTCTTGTGAAATACATAAAAAGAAAAGGTTAAACTAATCTATTATACCTGGAGTTTAGATAAGGTAATTAGGTTCCAAATTCCAATACTTAAAAACAAAATTTTAGTTGGATTTCTATAGTTCTGCAATGGTAGGTGGATTCAGGGAACTTAACATAATTTTCTTGTTTTCCACTCTACAAAACTAGAGACCAAAGTATAAATAAGAAATATATGAACATATATAAAAATTTAGTAAGTAGGGGACTGCAAGGGAAAATAAATATCAAAACTACAAAGTGGACATTTGAATGAAATCTAAATTTCATGAAATAAATGAACTAGTAGTGCACCTTATACCATAGAAGATAAAGTCTATCTGGAAATTTCTGCTATTGCTTTTCAGTTCTTATTTTGAAAATCTTGACAAAGATACATTTGTTTATGTTTCAGTTGATGACTTCTTTGTTAATTCTGAGCCCCCATGCTCTCAATCAGATGAGGATAAATCTTGAGGTGCGGCACATGTTTCACATTAATTGTTAGATTAGGGAAATTTAGGATTAATAAATGTCATCTAGTTTACATGGCATACAGATTTACTGTTACCTAAGTGTAGGCAGCCTGATCTTTATCATCAGGATGAAAATAGAATGTCAATTGTTCCCTGTAGTACCAAACTAGCAATCTTTTGCATTCTTTTCAGAAATCTGTTATCAGGAAGAGTTGGGACAGTGTTTAGGATGTGTAATTGATTTGATGCATCTGGATATATATATCTATAATATTGTTTGGATCCTTCCAGTCCAAAGTTTGTTGGTATATCTACCTCACAGAATTTCAATGCAATATTTATGTCCTTGACACTCCAATGGTGTCAGATTATTTGTTGTAGCATCATAACAAGATTACCAGTTCTTCTAGTAACAACATGGTTTAATGTCCTTTTTAGCTTTTCATTTAGAATGAGTGTAGTGGTTGAACATGTACTATTGTTGAAGCACTAATCACTGCATTGTCTGTGGTTGTTGCTTTAAGATTACTCAAATGTCCTTCTACACAATTAAAAACTAGCCATTTTTCTTGGTGGAAGTCTTTGCCCTCAATTTGTTACCCTTTTCTTTTAATCATTGGCTGGTTTTATATACTTATTTTTACTGAGTGAGACTAAGTTTGTTCAGATACATTCACACTGCTCGGTTTAGCAATGACTTTTTTAACTGAATCAAACCTCTGATTTTGCTAATGCCCTTCAAGTGATTCTCAAGAAAAATAACATGCTTAACTTTGTTTTATGCATGGTTTCACAAATACCATTTCTGTAATTAAATAAAGATGTGTCTTTCTATAGAAAGTTTTGGCTTTTAAACGTAAGTGGTTTACTTTACATCCGTTGTTACCGTTTTGGGAATTTTTATTTATTTATTATGGATTTTGTCAAAAGTGGTTTACTTTAAATGAAGTAATGTCAGATACACATGATTTTTGTTTTGTGTGTTGTCAAAAGTGAAGTTGTTCTTGTTCCAAGATTTTAGTTCAATGTTTTTGTGTAGAAGTTGTTTGGAGGTTGGATGATTTTGTTTAAGCATGTGATTACCTATTCTCAATCTATTTTTTCTATCAAAAGTTATGATTACTTTTAAGTTTTCTACTAATAATTTTTTATAACTCAAAAATCTATTACTATTATATCAAATATTAAATGAAGTTATCACAAAAATATTTGGATAAAAATAATTTTTACTTATTTTTTATGAATTTTATAGGATTGGTTCAATTGATCTTCTTATTTCTTTATTCTTAGAAGTATATTTTGGAAAACTCTTTCAAAAATACATGAAATATCGAAAAACTTGTTTTAGAAAACTCATTTTGAAAATATATATTCTATAAAATGTTATATATATATATATTCTAAAAATCTTTTATGATTTTTTTTTGGAATGTATGTCATGGATTTCACATCTTGTAAAATTTCCGAAACAGTCAATCCAGAAGTCCCTTTAAGGAAAAGTAAAATGGTCTTTTTGAAAGCTTTGGGGTGCAGGTTCAAATTGGGGGATGCAGAAAGCAATTCCCTATTCTAAAGTAAGGATAAATCTTCTGCTGGCTCAAAGTGGTCCTATATTCTTGACTTACCTCTAACACTTTGTTTATTTGATGCCAAAGAATCACAAAAGTGGAAGAACAGAAAAAAATAAATAAAGAAAAAAAAGAAATTTTATTTTCTTACCATAAAACAGTCTACTACTTTTTCCAGTATAAAATGTGGAAGAGTCTTCAAATTGAACTATGTAGGTAACTATTTCAAGAATAAATAATTTAAATAAAGTTAAAATTACATTCAAAATAAAAAAAAACTTTAAAGCATAAACTTTGTAGATCCTTTTTCTCTACATATAACTTCTTCGTTTTTATTTTATCTGTGTTCTTACAATTTATTCGAGATTGAATATCTTTTATCGAATTACTCATGTCTTCTCTTCAATCCCGATTGCTCTTCTTGGATGTCCGAGAGGATGGGGTACCTGCAAAAATACTATGATGTTCAAGTTAGATGAGGTCAATGTAGGTGATCTAGTTCAGGATTTAGAATAACATTACCTTTTACCATGTGGATCCCCTCTTATTTATATTGTTCTAATGGGTCTTATCCTATCAGAATAACTAAGACAAACCCAATGAACGTTTAATCACGCTTTACTACTCTTAATCGAGATTAATGTTCTTAACTTGTGACGTGACGTGAACATTCCTTTTTACCAAAAGACCGGTAGACCGTCTGGGTAACCGGCCATACAGACTTTCAGTTTTCGCCGAATGGAGACTTTGTTGTTGAGAAACACTGAAGAATTTCAGTGAACCGATTTACCTATTGAACCGTGAAAACCAAACATTTGACTCCAGCTGATCTTTAGTATAACAATACGACTTTACATTTTCATTTAATTGAATAAGTATTTTTTATGCAAAGTTTAAACTATTTTTATTTGGTTTAAAAAAAAAAAGTTAGTGTGGATTCCACAATAATGTACTGAGTCAACAAAATAATATACTGTATACATAACGTTGTGGGTTGCTTCTTTGGTGTTTAAAGCTTTTCAGAAGTCATTATCAATTTATCACGTTTGATAATGGGAAGCCTTTCACAAATTATAATCAAATAGTTATGTTTGATTTATTATACTTAATTTAAAATTAATATTAAAGCCAAAAAGTAGCAAGTTTACTTTTTAGTGAAACAAGAAAAGATGGTTATAAGTTACATTAATTATTTTGTGAGGAAAGTTTAATAAGTCAAATAAAAGTATTAAGCTCTTAATTAGAAAACATGATGTTCTAGATGTAAGACATTTCTAATAAAGTCATACAAATCAATAAAAATAATTAATTTAGTTGAACTTTTAACAAAATATAACTAATATATGAAATTAACCTTCATTATTAGTGATCTTTCTAAAAAATATTCTCATTATTCATTATTATTAATACAAAATATAAATACTCGTGATATTTAATATTTAATAGAGGACAGATAATGAAAAGAAAATCTAAAGTTGTATAAAAATACCTTATTAAAAAGATTATGAATTTATTTTGAAATGTATCATTTAATAACAGAGGAAACATAACCTTTTATGTAAGGGTAAGTGTTTATGTCCAACACATAAATACATATACATATTATTAAGGGTGTTATACATGATTTGTTTCAATATACTAAGAAATATAATGCCACTTTTAATATATAGTAATTTATAACTTTTAAGGGTATGATTATCTCTCTTTTTTTATACCAACTAAATAAAGAAATAATCTTATTTTTCTCCACTTTCATTCATATCAAACTAGTTAAACTTATACTCATTTTAAAAAAAAATATTAAAATTCTTTCTTTCTCTTTATTTCTTATACAAGTCAAATAGAGTGCAACGATTCTCATAATCGAGTAATACTATACTCACAATAAGATTTCTATAACACTTTTTCTCTTTAATTTTTCATCATCACATTGTTGATTTAATTTTACATTGTTTTAATTTCTATCTCCCTTAAATTACTAGAAATGTTGTAAAGAAAAAAGGGTTGGTGTATAATTATACTTTTGAAAAAACCTTTTATACTAGTTTCTTTCCTTCACCATTGGTTCCTATTATCATATTTATCCAAAGGTGATATTCCTTTAAAGTGAATGTATAATATAATGTAAAATTCAAGAAGATTCTTGACTTGGAACAAAATAAAAGAAAGAACAATAAAAACAGTTTTAATGCATTTTTGAAAATAAATGATAAAAAAGAGAAATTGCTATGGATAGGAAATAATTTTGTATAAGAAATCGAAAATGTTATTAATGATTAAGAACATTATTTTTTTTTTCATTTTCAATTTTTGGGTATTAGGGCAAAATAAACTCTAACACCAAATTATAAATAAGAAAATTATATATAGAAAAAAATTCAAAGCAATGTTAGAGTTAATTTTATTTGCATGAAAATCTACATTATTCATGAAGGTCCATTTGTAATGTTTTTATAATTTTTTTTTGTAGTTTTTCTCAAAAATATTTTTGTGTCAATTTTGAAGATGATGAGAAACAATCCAAATCTTATCTATAATTCAAACTAAGCTTAAGATTGTCTTCCTATTTTTTTTTTCTAGTTGGCTAACTAATTTACAGGTGACAAAATACAAGTATAATAGTTATCAATGATGATGATAATGTATGAATTATATATATTAGAGTTAAATATGTTTTTTATTCTTATATAATAATGTAAAATTATTTTTTGTCTCTAATTCAAATTTTAGACTTCTTCGATGCTTGTAATAAGAAAATTATTGAAATAAGTTTGTATCAATGTTTTGTTACGTAACAAACAAATTTTCAACGTGTTAGCGATGAGTCAACATGAAATATTTTAACATTATAATAATTCACACTAGAGATCTCATGTAAAAAAAATCTAAAATGACAAATTTCAATAGTTTCCTTATTACAAGTATATAAGATATCTAAAGTTTAGAATAAAAACGAAAAATATATTTAACCTAAATATTTTTTTTTTTTTGAAAAGAATGTAGAAATTCCTTAAACACATTGTTGTTTTATTCTTCTAACCTTCATTTGAGTTCATTGAAACTCAATGCCATACTAATTTATACTTGTAAGCCTTTTTGCATTATAATTAATGGATTTGTTATTTTATTTCCATTATTTTCAACTTCATTATTTAATATAGGATTTCTGTTTGAGGCTCTATATACCATCTTTAGATCAACTATTATAAACAGACAATTTTGCCTTCAATTTATTCCATCTATAACTCCTTTCTCGAGACTTAATTTTCTTGATAGATAACATTTTTTTTTCAATAATTTACCTAAATAAATATTTTTTATATTAATTTTATCTCATTCAAACACAATATATATATATATATATATATATATATATATATATAACCCATACTCACAAATACATTGTTGCGATTTATCTAAATTTTTTTCTAAAAATAGATTAATAATTAAAAATCATGAATTTTTTAAAGATTATTTTATAATTTAAGTAAATTTTACTTACAATATATTTAAATAGATGTTACTTGTAAGGATGAGAATATAAAATGCGTATGTAGATTTAACTATTTTATCTTTATCTCTGAAATAAAATTTCATCTCTATTTTTTCATACTAAACAATATATAAATTCTTTTGTCTCATCTCCATTTTCATCTTCATCAATGAGTATAATGCGTCCCTACCTCTTTTCTTATTGTTCTAAGTATTAATAAAATAATATTTATAAAAAATAAAAATTATAGCAAATGAAATATAATATTATCAAGTTTAATATCAAATATCAAGAAAAAAAATTATATTATATAAATATCAAATCAAAATATTAAATAACAATTGGATTTGTTGTTTTACTGCAAATATATTGGTGCTGTCATGGCAGCACGTTTGGACTGTTTTACTGTGAGTAATATTTACCTTTAGATGACGAATGTATTTTGGTTTTTATACGGGACACACTTCAACTTCAAGTGTCACTGTTTTAATTAATTTTATTTTTTCTAATATAAAAAAAAACAATTGGATAAATGTCAAATAATTATATAAAAGAGTAAAAATATCAAATAGACATCCTAGAGATAAGTTGCACTACAAGAAAATCATGAAATAGAAACCAATTTTTAGAGACCAAAATAAGTAGTTGCAATAGTAACTAAATTAGAAATCATTTTAGAAACTAAAAAATAATTTGGTTTCTAAATTACTTTCTACTATTGTTAAATAGTTTCTAAATTGGTATCAAATTAGCAATCAAGGTTTTAACTACCAATTATTTAGTTTCTAAATTTGGTCTCTAAAACCCCAAACCCTAATTAGATACCAATTTATAAACTATTTAACAATAATAAAAACTAATTTAGAAACCAATATTTTGTTTAGTTTCTAAAATGGTCTCTAGTTACTATTACTACTAATTATTTTGATCTCTAAAAATAAGTTTTTATTTCATGATTTTCTTGTAGTATTGCGTGACTAAAGACCAAATAAAAATTAATATAATTTTTTTAGATTACCTAATAGAAGATATTCTATTAATTTAAAATATCAATGATAGAAGGAAGGGATGAATGAATATTGAGACAAATATAAAATAAATATGTATATATATTTATTCACATTCTCATATACTTAAATTAAAAAATCGAATTTAGAATTTAGAGTTTAGGATTTTTCACATTATATTACTTTTTTTTTGTTTTTTACTAGAAAAAATAAATAAATAAATAAAAGGGTATTTGGGTACCACACATACCTACTTAATGCATAAATTTCTCGTCGTGAATAACTATTTTTTTTGTAGACAATTGCATGGACTATCATATATTATATAATGCAGAGAAACTAACATTATGTATAACAAATGAGTAGAATATTTTAATATGTTTCTACACAAAACATCAAAGTTTTGGAAGGAAACACGCTGGAAACGCATAATGGTTAACTTTATTGATTTTTCCTTCTTTTCTGTGCTTCTTTTTTCTTCTTTCTTTTCATGTCTTCTCCTTTTCATGTTCAACATTATCATATGAACACCTCCTTTCCAAATGCATAAAAAAAAGTCATAGAGTGAGAAAAAGTTCGCAAGGACACAAATATTATTAGCAGAAACCCTAGTTGGGGACTTATCAAGTATCCATGAATTAAAATACTAATAAATATAAGTCACTCTGTTCTTATCCATTATGATAATAAAGCCATAGAAGATATTTTTTTGGTATAGTTCAAGCTTTAAGATTGTTACTATTGCATGTATATATTCATAATTTAATAATCTTAAAAAATATAATTTAATAAAGATGTTTATATATGCTTGAATTTATAATTCTATTGGGAGAGATAATTTGTAAAATTTAACTAAAATGCACTTTCAATGTGAATTTTTTTTACCCTATTATATAATTGAGTTTACTTGTCAAATTTGATTATAAAAACAAAATTAAACATTTATTTAATTACAAGCCAAATGTTAAACTAAAAAGTTTAGTATTTTACATTTATGAGTTTTTAAGTTTTAAAATATATTTTAATTTTAATTAGTCAACTTGTCGAATCATTCCATTTATAATTTTGAAATTCAATCTTAAATTAGACTAAATTACACCTATCTTATTTTATTTTTAAAAAATTCCTTTTAATTTCGTTTTAAAATATTGTTTTTGAAGATTAACACTAGTGCTGTAAAACAAATGCGGCTATTTTAAATTTACAAATACGGTCATAGAACCACATTTGATCAGCACACATTCGTAAATCGGGCATATACAAATGCGGTCATAGAACCGCATTTATAAATTAGATTTACAAATGCGGTTATTTTAAGTAACCACATTTGTAAATTATTCTGAATGAGGGATGAGGTTTAGGGGGTTTAGGATTTACGAATGCGGTCTTGGTAAAAATCGCATTCATAAATCACATTTACAAATGCGGTCTTGGTAAATGACCACATTTGTAAATAGTGTTTTTTTTTTTAAAGTGCAGTTTGTATTGTGCATAAACCATATAATTTAATAACCTGCATAAGATCAAACCCAGCCAGACAAATACAGAAATATAGTAATCAATTGAAATCATCAAAATGTACAT
>Ga0123342_1002970_pt1 | contig 27778 bp, 10 predicted proteins | sample Turbeawhitnodule_FD_89960 | JGI IMG/M metagenome (GOLD analysis project Ga0123342, IMG submission 89960) | Root nodule microbial communities of legume samples collected from Mexico - Turtle bean Mexico white nodule | ecosystem: Host-associated > Plants > Roots > Nodule | place: Mexico: Nepantla... | reverse complement strand
TATATATATATATATTTAATATATATATATATATATATATATATATATATATATATATATATATATATATATATATATATATATATATTATTTTTTATTTTTTTATTTTTTTATTTTTTATTTTTTATTTTTTATTTTTTTATTTTTTTTTTCAAATGAGGTTTCCAATACCTAAATAATCATAGATTAGGGTGATTGATATTTTAGTATGTATATTTATACACCTTTAGTTTTTTAAATTTTTTTCCAAAATATATGTCCCCATTGACTTTAAAAGGGTAAATTTAATTGTATTTTATCATTTAATCTTTCCTTTTTTCCAAATAGATTTCCTAAAATAAAATTATATCCAGAATCCATTTATTTGGTTTGATTTATTGCATTTAAACTACTTCTTACAAATATATTTCTATAATTTACTTAGTTTTAAGAAGATTATAAAACATAAGGAATTTTGTAGTTACATTTATATTTTATAAAAACTTAATTAATATTTTATACTATTAAAATAAACATAATTAATTGATCGTTCTGTATTAATTTTCTTAAACTTTCCTTACCGATGTACCTTAAATCCTTACCTACCAAATAATTGTTTTAATTATATTCGTGGTTGGTGTAGCAAGCAACGGAAATTATAATGCTTTTAACTGAAAAAAAAAATATGAAGAGGAGGAGACAAAATTCAGTAACGTGTTCTTTTACTCTTATTTGAAAAGGTCTCATAATTAAAGATAAAACACTACAAATCAATAATTCTGTTTTTATATATTCTTAGATAATTTATTTATATAAATTTGATATTTTATACTCGAATTGAATTATAAATAGAATGATTTTGGGATTAAAAGATATATAACTTCCATCTAAATTATTGTTTTCCCTAACATGTTCAATCTTCAATCTGACCTCACTTTTACTTTATTTTCTGATTTTGAATGTCATAACAAGGTTATATTGATATAGTTATTTTTGAAATGTTAAAAATTTCTACTCTTACAAATTTTATACTTAATTTAGTTACTACAAATTTATTTTTCAATCCATTTGAATTCCAATTATTTAAAACTGTAAAGACTAAACCAAATAAAAAAAAATGCATGGAGACTAAAATGGATAAATTAGAGAGCTTAGTTGTTACGAAGTGGACTTTAAGCTTAACTCAACCCCATAAAACCGGCTCATAAGGTTGATATTTGCACCAACTTATATACAATGAAAGGCTCTAATCTCTAGTCGATGTGGGATCTCCAACATTAGTCAGAAAAATTTACAAAAATGGTATAAGTTTTTTTTTAATAATTTACTGAAATTAGTAAATTTCAAAAAAAATATTTATATAAATAAGTTATACTTTGAAAGTACGACTTCAGGATAAAAAATAAGTTTTAACTTTTTTAATTGAGTTGAAGTTTGCTGAAATTTACTTAAATCAGTGAAAGTTTGTTTGCAAGTATGACTCACTTTTTTCACTCAAACCATGGTTGCAAGCAATTTTAGTAAAAGAAAAATGAAAATGGTGCTAAACAATATAACTTTGGTCTAGTTAAAAAAAATAATGCATTAATTATTATATGAATAGTTTTTTAAAAAAATTGCAATTATTAAAAAATAAAGTTTAAATCTAATTCAATTTTATAAAACTGATTTATAAAATAAAATTTATAATTATTATAAAATATTATACAATTTTCCATATAAGAGTAAAAAGACTATACTTTGTAGATGTTGTATAAAAAAAATGAATAGTTAAAGTTTGGAATTAAAATATGAATGTTATAAAAGAAAAGAGTGCACATGGAGATTATAGAATCCTTGTATATACAATATTATTTTGATGAGAGAGCTAATTAAAGTTTAAATTTGCTAGGTTGCATGTTCTGGCTTAATTTGACATTATTGAAGGAGGCTGAGTTTGACTTTCTCGTTGAAGACGAACATGCTTTCTATTTTTCTATAACTCTTTAGGGTTCCAACGCTAAGTTTATACGTGCCATTTTTTAAAACTTTGTCAATTATGAAGCTACGTGAAATGCTAAAAGTAAACCTAAATTTAATGAATGGATTCAGACATGGTGACGAACTTTAAATTGGGCAAAAGCCATAGTTTGAATATGACAGGGTTTTGAAATTTGAGAAAAAATCAAAGATTCGTGAAACAAAGACACGTTTCTTAATTTTGAAGTATCTCTTGAGTGGTTGAATGTCCATGCATTCTCTATATTATAGGTCACGGGAACAACCAAACATGGCTTCAGCTAACTTCGTGCCACACTCATACATTGAATCTAAACTTCTTCATTAAAATATACACTTAACTTCCCTACAAAATTTAGGTACACTTCTTTATAGGTTTTTTTTTAAGAAGTGTTCTTAAAAGGTCGGATATCCTTAAATAAGATATCGTTTAAGATCCATATTTTTCTCTCGATCATTCGGCGTCTGTCTTTGGTCGTGTGTCTTCAGTCAAGAGTGAGAGTACCTGCAATGAATACCCAAACGCTTAAGTTAGATATGGTCGAGTTAAGATGATAAGAAATTCATTACCTTTCAACTCACGGGTGTTCAGGTGTTCATCTATTTATACTTGTTGTCATAGACCCCTATTTATAGATAGGTTAGTATAGATCCATGTATGCTCATATCGTCCTAATCATGTTACTTTTTAATTGAATTTCTTTTAGCAGTGTACTTTAAGTTTAATTCAAGCTTACAAAGAAACTTATGAATGGTATGATAGTGATTCTATAGCATGTGACACGATATGCTTAATAAACTCTTGCTGAGTTAGACTTTGATATCGTTTTAAGAAGTGAATTTTAAGTCTAATTCAATTTTAAAAACTGACTTCTAATGTAAAGTTTGCATCTACTTGAATATAATGAATTGATTTTATCTCTAATCAATAATCGATGTGAAATCTCTAACATTTCTTAATTTTATGAATTAAAATAAAGTTTGTGTATTGAAAATATTTCATATGAATTTGTGATTTTAAAATATCTGAAAATTCATTTTATTTTTGTTAAAAATTGTTTTACATAAGATATGATTCATGACTAAATAAAATGAAAATAATAATAAAAATAAATAAGAAGAAGAAAATTTTACAAATATAACTAATAATCTAATAAATTAATAATTCTAACTTAATAATTTCAATTTAACAATTTATGTTTATATTATTTAATTATTAGTATTTATCAATTTAAATCATATTAAAAAATTATTTGTGTTATGATTTAATTATGTTATGAAGTTTAATTATAATATGAAGTTTAATTATATTATGAAATTAAATTATAAAAATATAATTTAATACAATATTAAAAGTTATAAAATTAAAATAAAATATTTAATGTTCAAATTACAACTATGGTAACTAACATGAAATAATTCACTATTTAATATAATAATGATTATTATAAACGACATACTATATTGTATAGCGACGCTTAAAATCATCGTTATTTATGTTAAAATTGTTTTACTTTATTAGAGAACTACATTATACAAGGTTAAAACTGACACAAATTACACACTTAAAACTATCACTTTATATAAGGTGTACCGGTCGGTACCGAACAAGCCAGCTTCAACCTTGGTGACCGACCATCCGAGTCAAATAGCACATCAAGGTACACAATAAATAACAAACAGAAACAATTATGAGGATAATAAATGAGTCAATTCATATCTCAAAATATATGGGAAATATCTTTGACACACCAGCTAAAACTGATTAACTGAAAGATACACATCCTTAATAATAAGAGACCACGATGCATGTCAGTTAATAACTAATATTCGGCCCATTAGAGTCAGGGCTCATAAACCAATGCTATAAATAAAACCTTTTGTGGAGGAGTAAGGTACATTTTTCCATTTACCAGAATACACTCTTAAATTAGAGTACTTACTTAAGCGTCGGAGTACCTTTTGCAGATAATCCCCGACCGACCGAGCATTAATATTTGAGGAAGGAGGCTTGAAGCAACTAGGAGATTAGTGACACATCAGCAGTTGTGCATCAAGTCACAGGTACTATCTAGACTCTCTTGCCTATACAGGTATTATATGGTGCGTGCTACGGCAGTTCGCAATAGACTGACACATTATACTTTATGACAATCAGATTTGTCATGGCACGTGGAGTCGCCACACGCGTATATTATGACGGTTATAAACGCTTTTTTTTACAAAAAATAACCTCCACCACATTTTTTTTTTGTAATGACTATACTTATAATTTAAAATATAATAACCTTGTAAAAATAATAATTTTACATCAAATCCAATATAAATTAATAATAATTAAAAACAAAATAAAAACATATAATTAACATACTCGCATATAAACGTGTAATAAAACGTTTACTTAATAACCCTGTGCTCAAAATTTAAATAGTAAACTATGTTTTTGTCGAAAATTGTAGTTTATATCAAGTTTATAAACTACAATTCACATAAACAACCATAATATATGTCCAAAATTAAATAATAAACTACAATTTTACTTTGAATCATTGTCTATATAATTATTTAATTTCAAAATTATCACTTTAATTTATTAGACAACGCTTTAAAGTGGGGTGTTTGTAGATATCGTTAACATTTTTTTCTACATTATTGGGTGGTTAGTCTAACATAAAGTGTAGGTGCAAATTTCACTATTATTTATTTATACCGGTAAAAAATTATTATGAACTTTTCCTAAAAAAAAAAAACACGGATAATGTCTTACGCTCCTTTTAAGATATTTTACTGAATATGTTTTTGTTAACTAATTATCAAATTACGAGTGAGGTTAACATATAAAAAACGAGACTCCCATATTATATAATTTAAAAAATTGGACAATAATCAGATGTATAAAAACGTTAAAAAAAAAAAAATATATATATATATATATATATATATATATGACTGTTGTTTTCAAAAAGAAAATGTTGGGAGTCTACCATTGTTGAATGGTATGATTTTTCTTTTATAAAAGATCTTGTTTATGTTATTTCCCTACATCATTATATTATTAAAAATATTAATTTGAAATAACTACTTTGTAAGTAATTTTATTAATTTTTAAAATATTACCAATTTAAAACCATATAATACCAATATATATATATATATACCAACAGTCTGATTTATTAGAGGGGATATATGAAAAAATCAAAATCATTAATTCGTGAGCAAAACTACTTAATGATTTTCAATCCAAAATTTTAAGATAACGAATTTATAAAATATTTTATATTATTTCTATTATCAAACTTTCTCTGTCCTATTCTATGTCATAAACTCATAAATTTTCCTGACTTATATGGCACTTAATTATTATTAAGGTTTTGTGATTTTAAATATAAAATATTATAATTTGATATTCCTTATAGTTATATATATATATATATATATATATATATATAAATTATATAAAAATTTATTTAAATAATATTATTATTAATTGTTAAGTGTGCGTAGAGAAAATGTTGGATATCAAAGATTCATCAACCTTTAAATATACAAATAAATACGATCATTCTCTCTGTGTATGGGTATCTACAATTATATATATATATATAGAAAAGTATTGTGTGGCACCGACCGTAGACAAATGGCGATTATAGATGGTTACACGTAGTCATGTGATTAGAAATATACTTCTTCCATAATTGACGTTTAAACAATTCTTATGTTGAATCATGTAGGTAATGATTCTAATTATAATGCTTTTTAACATGATAGTTTGACATTTTTGCATATTTTTTAACATCAAAATGGTACGAAACAACCGCAAAATAAATAGGATATAAAATTGAAAATTAATTAAAAATATTAAACCAAAAAGTGGCTTATAAAGTTCTCACGGGGCTGAAAAGCTACTAATTTTATATTTGCTTTGTGTATTTAAAGAAAAAATATACATCATACATGACATCATCAACGATGTTGCCGTACCAACGTTGTTTAATTTAATATTTTACTGCATTATCCGATTACATATTTGCATTGATAAAGAAACTTCAATTGTCAATTTTTATAAAAGAAAATTAATTTTGACTACAAGAGTCCAACCCCCAAAAATATTCCATTATCATTTAAACCACAATTTATAATTTATATTCAATGTTCATTCTTTATTTATAGAATTTGTGTAATTCATTTATTTAAAATTTGTTTATAAATGAAATTCAGGTTTTATTCACATAAAAAATATCAAATATCAATACATTCTTGTAAAATTGTTTAAATTATCTCTTAAATTAGTTGTGTTTTATTAAATATGTAATTATTACAGAGTTTATTGAGTTTTAACTTTTGTTGATCAATTTGTGAATTTTTTTCTAATGTCTTAATTAATCAACAAAATAAACATAATAATTGTGTAATCCCATAAATGAGAAAATCAAAGACAAAATATCTGAATAAAACTAAAAAAAACTATTAAATAGAACACAAAATTTAATAAAAATTGAGTTAAAAATATCTAACATTTATAAATAGTAACTAGTATGGATAATATTTTGTATTATAATTTTTGAAAGATGAAAAATTCGATATTATTTAAAAGTATAACAATTTTAAAATGTTTTATTTAAATTGATAAATATTGAAAAATTGGAAAGTTGAAAAAAATATAAAAAAGAGAAAGTAGTAACACTAAAGAGACTTTGAAAGGAGAGCCATGAAAGTAGAAAAAAAATATTAACGTGGAGAGTGGAAGATACGTCGTGGCGAAAAGAGAACCGTAGAAAAAATGTAGGTGGAAGATCCTTGGGTGGGAGATGAAGAAACGTGCAATAAACACGTGTCCACTTTGCATGCTTCAACAAAGTCAAAGTTATAAGCACTCAAATCAAAGCAGCCACAGTAACCGAAAGGAAGTAAATAACAAAATTCATTAAAGTCTATCTCTCTTCTGAATTCATGTTTAAACACTATCTGTGAACATTCATGTTTATCTCTCTTCATTTATGTCCTTTTTTTAATTTAATTGGAAAAATAGTAAATAAAGAAATAAATGAAGAAAAAGAGGTTAAAAAGCAAGCTTTTTAAATTTTGAAATATATATATATATATATATATATCAAAATGTAAAAAGAAATAAAAGAAAAGTTGATATTATATATGATATTATAGAAAAAATAATTAATGTAAAAGGTGACAATGCGGGCTGACTGTCTCTAATAAGTTTGCCTAGCGTTTGACTTGTCCGCATAAGAGGTAACTTGCGGTCAGTCCGCATAAGAAAAATATTCTTTTTTTAAAAATTAAAATTTCATTAATTATAAAAAATGTATTCCTACTACTGAAAAATTAAAATTTTATTTCATTTTCAATTCATTCAATTAAAATAAAAATAAAAATTAACGGTTGTTAGAAAGTTTGATTAAAAAATAATTAAAATTTTGTTTTGTGTATATTTTTCTTATATATGTATGTAAATGTATAGGAATATTTTATCAAAGTTTTGTTACAAAATATTTTAATGAAGATGACTAATTTCTTAACTATCCTATTGAAATCTCTTTTTTATATTATTTTTTTATTAACAAATTTTAAAAAGAAAATTTTACTTTAAAACTAAATTCAGTGTCACTCTTCATACTAACTTCATGACTCAACTAAAAGTCTTGGGAAAACTTTAAAGTTCATTCTGCTTGTTTTTCCTTTTTTTTATTGGTGTTTGAAATTCCTAGTTTGTACGTATTCGATTAAACATAAATGATTTATTTAGGTTGGTCATATTCTATTTGTTATAGTATGAAGTTAGTGGCAAACTTTTAGGAGGATGATTGTTCATTTTTGTGCGATTTTTTACATGAGTTGGATCACCTCCAAATTGATTCTTATTTTTTCTTTTATTGATAATAAAAAAAACTAACTCCTTTAAATAATTAAAATAAAAAATTCTTCTTTTAGTACATTAAATTCAATTTTTTAAAATAAAATAAAACAAATGTCATACTGCAATAATTGATGAATGAGATATTTTTTTTTTACAAAATAAAAAAATATTGTTTTTTATTTATGCGGGTCATTATGTCTAGTCATGTGTTTTTAATAAACAGTCGCTACCTCTGGTATGTGCCGCTGACCCGCGCAGACTATTAATTATGTGAGACGGATCTAAGTGAGTCAGCGAATTAAATTAGTGAACTCACCCACATTTTTTGGTAGCGGACTACGAGTTCACGGTCCCATATTTTCATTCTTAAATGAAAGAATGGTTAAAAACATAATCATGAACTAAATTATTAAATACTAAATATATTTGATGAGAAAGTAATATATAAGCCTCAAACATAAAAAATAATACTTTTAACATAAGATTTTAAATCACATTACATAAGAACTTATAAAATCATTTAAGGGCTCGAGTCTACTTAATAATTTTAAGTTCTCTTTTACTTTATATTGAAAATTTTAAACTAATTTTAATGTATTTCTTCAGATACTTCATCAATGTTGTTTTATTATGCACGTACAAAAAATATACCATGAACAAAGACAAAGTTATAAATTCGTCACCTCATACTACTATTTTCATTTCTCCGCTTGCAATTACACTTCAACAATAAATAAAGTGATATAAAAGACATCTTATAAAGTTACAAAATCCTAATTATTTTTTTTCTTCTTAATTCTTGTTTTTCAACAAAAACAATGGTGTTTTTTATATATGTTTTTTAATTTTGAAACAATATAATACTCTTAGTTAATAGTGAAGAAAAATAATTATAATACCAAGGTAAAAACGTAACCACACATAAAAAGATATAATAATAATTAAAATTGTATTAAAAAAGTTAGATTTTTGTTAATTTTTTTTGATGAAAAAGACTATATTATAAAACAATGAAGTATATTTTTTAATACATGTATCAACATAGTATCACTTTCATTGAATAGAGGAAAATTTTCACATAAAGATAGCAATAAATAAATGTCATCTGCTAAAACAAAGTTACTAAAACAAATAATCTATCTGTCTGCACTAAAATAAAAAACATTAATATTTGATACATAATTATCAGTTAATCTATCATATGTAATTAATTATTATTACTAATGCTTTTAACATAAGATTTTAAATAATATTATATAAGAATTTATAAAAGGATTTAACGGCTGGAGGCTACTGAATAATTTTAATGTATTTCTTCTCTTGATATTTAAAAAAACATATTTTTAAATTAATTATCTTTTAATAAATCAACAAGTAATTAAATATTCTTTTAAGAATTATTTCTAATGTTGTATTAAGGTTTTGTTTGGATGAAAGTGAGTGTGGAAATATAAGAAAATGAGAAAAAAAATGAAAAGTAAGTAAAATATTATTAAATAAAACTTAATTATAAAAAATAAACAAATTAATTATTTAGTTAAATCAAATAATCTTTTATAGATTAAAAAATTATTAGTATTTAATGTAATTTATATTATTAATAAAAATATATATAATAATTTTTAAATTTTTAAATTTTTACAAGTTTTTAATTATTATTATTTAAAATTTAAAGATGGTAGTTAAAATATTTTTTAATAAAAAATTTTGATTTTTGATTTATGCTTTCAATTTTAAAATAATATAATTCTCTTAATTAGATAAGATTTTTTTTTAAATTATAATAACAAGATAAAAAAAGTAACCACACATAAAAGAGATATATTGTATTAAAAAAATTAGATAACTGTTTAAAATTTGGATAAAAAACTATTATAAAGCAATGAAAACATATAGTCACTTCCATTGAATAGAGGAAATATTTCTCATAAACTAAAAAATAACAATAAATAAATGTCATCTGCTGAAACAAAGTTATTAAAACAAATAATCTATCTTTCTGCAGTATAAATAAAAACATTAGTATAATTTATTTAATAACTATTAGGAAGAAAAAATTAATACTTTTTTTCACAACATGTTTGCATGTTTCGATATTTTTATAGAAATTTAAAAAAATCAAAACCTGTTCAAAAAAAATAAAGTGTTAGTTCCTTTTTATTAAAAGCCTTTTCCTGACTTAACTCTTTTCTCTGCAACTCATCACCAAGCCCGAGAAAAACTTACAGATAAGAAACTTTTCTGTCATCGGCTATCGGTTACTTATCAATGCAAGTTCCAAGACACCACCGTTTTAATAATTACCTCACCGCCAAAAATATATTAAACAAATCAAAATAATAAATACAGAGAATAAAATAAACTCAATTTTGGAATTTGAAAAAAAAAAGTTCAATTCAACTGCAACTTTATTTACATGACATCACTTTTTTCATTTTTCAAACTCCTATTTCACTCTTTCAAAAACCCGAACCGGTAACCCGCCTCTTAAGGTGGCAGTTAGACCGGGTGTGAACCGGAGCTCCTGATCCGGTTCAACGACCCGAATGTCAAACCGCCGAATCAACGCAACAACAACGGACTTCATCTCCGTCAAAGCCAAATCCTTTCCCAAACACACCCTTACACCAGCCTGAAACACCGGGTACTTGAAAGGACACGGTGGTACGAACACTCCGTCGCGCAACCACCTTTCGGGCCTGAATTGGAGGCAATCGGGCCCCCAAATGTTTTCCATCCGGCCCATGGCGTAAGGGTGGTAGGTGACCCGACTCCCCTTCCGTACAAAAGTGCCATCTGGCAACACGTCATCCTCCTTGGCGAACTTCGAATCGAACTGAATGGGCGGAAACAGCCTCATGCTCTCGTGAACAGCACCGTTCAGGTAATGCATTTCGCGAATCTGTTCAAACGTCGGCGGTTCCGGGCCCGGGCCCACCTCCTCGCGGATCCGCGCCTCCACTTCGGGGCTTTTCGACAGCAGCGAAAAAAAGCCCGTCAACGCGGAGGCGATCGTGTCGCGGCCCGCCAAAAGAAAGCTCACCACGATATCTCTCAAGTAAGCGTCGTCGTCCACGGATCCCATGAACCGCGAGAGAAGGTCGTTACGCGAGTTGAACCCCATTTCCCTCCTCTGCTTTATCATCCCGTCTGCGACGTCGTTCACGACCTTGATCGCCTCTTTCAGTCTCTTCTCCGAACCGATACCAAGAAGCCGCTTCGCTCGCCAAACACACGGCGATGAGGTCATGGCGCGTTCCGCGGAAAGTTTGGAGGCCAGGTCAAACGCGTCGGCGAGGTCCGAAACGGGAAGACTCGGAAGAAGACAACCCGGGTCAAGACCGAACGATATTTTGCATATGTTGTCGAAGGAGAATCTTCTCAGTATGTCCTGCAAATCCAAGACCTTTTCCTTGTTCATTTCGCCACGCGCGGTTGAGACGGCAATAGGGAGCAAGCGCGAGTGGATCTCCTCGTTGACCAACTCCATCGCGTAGGAGCGAATCGCGACGCTTCCGAGTTCAAGACTGGCCATTTTGCGTTGAAAGCGCCAGGAATCGCCGTCGACGTTGAAAATTCCCTTGCCGAGAAGGTCGCCGAGGATGGCGGAGAAGGGTTTCCCTTTGGGGTAGTTGTGGAAATTGGTCTTGAGAATGTACTCGACGTTGTCAGGGTTGGAGGTAATGGTGTTCCCCAAGACATGCATATGGATGGTGCCGGATGGGGACTTTCGGAGAAGGTGCGTGTACCAGTCGCAGAGGTTGGTAAACTTTCTGGCCCAGCTGAGGGTCAAGTAACTCTTGCAGAGGAGGCAGTTACACCAGGGCTTCATCCTGGTGATGAAAAGCAGGAAGGAGAAGAAAGAGAAGAAAAGGGTGAAGGAGAAGAAGACGAAGGCGCAGGTAGCAGACATTGATGGAAGAGAAAGAGAACCTTGGAAACTCATCTCTCTCCGAATGAAGTTTTTTTAATGTGATGTGTATGCAATTAATAGAAGCGTGAAGAGGGAGGTGGGAGGCTCTGATATATATACATATACAATGGGTTCGGTCCACTGTAGTACTACTGCTTATAGTAGCAATACAATGGGCAGGTATAATAATCCAAAATTGGTGTGTGGTTTTTTGTTTTGGGTTATTATTATTTAATTGGAAAAATAATATTGATAATAATAAATGGAGAAAAGAAATAGAGTGGTGGAAGGAGAGAGTTGACAAAAGAACACGTAGAAGCCGTAAGCGTCAACTGGCATGAGTAACGCGTGCGTAAAATAACGCGACAGGACAGGAGGAGTTGCTGGAACATACGTCGTTGTTGTTGGCTCTTTATTTCTCCCACGTGAGTAAATTGTGTTTGGGTTGTGTGGGCCAAAGCTTTTCTAGATTTCGGCTTTGTCTTTGGACTCTCAACACTCCTAACCAGCCGTCACTAGAATAACTGGTGCCAGTTGCGTTAACTACTAGTACAAGAGGTTTCGTTTTTTCAACTAACCTTAGATTTTGTTTTTTTTTATTATTTATCTCATGTCGGCATTTTGTTTTGGGCCAGGTAAGTAGTGTGTGTTTCCGGCTGTGACTGCTGAGCTCATAGTACAACCACACCATTCCAATCCAAGTATCACTTTCGTTTGTGAACACTTCATTCTCCTCCTCAATGTTTTCCCACGTTTTCCTTTGTTTTACTTCATTTTAACCAAAAAAAACCACTACTATTTCATGGCCTAGTCGGCAAGGGTTATTTCTCAAGAATTTACGACAATTATGGAGCGACAGTATCCCAGTGCCCCAATAGAGGAATGAGATGGATTTTAGCATAATTCTTGTATTGTACTATCAAACTTCACAATATAATTTACTGTTTTTTAGATTTTATTACGGTTCAATGTTTCCTAATAAATTTATGTATCTAAATTTAATATTTTCTAACTATTTTAAAAGTATAAATTTATGTGTAATTGAATGGTATGTTGATAAGTGATACTACCTATGAATAATAATAATGTAGAATGTGATCAAGATCTAGTATCTTCAAGAAATGAAATATTGTGTTTTTTTTCTTTCAATAATTTAGTTTTTGTTTTGTTTTTTTTCTTTACTATGTTTTAACTTTTCTTTTATAGTATCTTCCATGGTGAATTTTGTATTGGAATTTTAAAATATTAAAAAAATATATATAATCATTTGTATAAACAAATGATATATATATATATATATATTGTTAATTTTTTATTGCTATATACAAATCAAAATCTAATCCATAGATTTATTATTTTTGGGTGTTATGTGCCTCAAATTCGCTCAGCACTAAGCACCAGTTCTTTGTGCTAAACACATTTTCTTGGCCCAACTCAAATCAAATTCTTCACATTAGTCATTTTTGTTCAACTTCATCTTGTTAAATCATGAAATTTAATTAAATCTTTTGATAATGTATTATTTTGAAAATTGTAAATGATTACAAATTTTTTATACCTATATTTAATTAAATTCATGTAACTTAAGTGTTTAAAACAACTAAATCTAATATTGATCAAAATATAAAGAAAACACTAGTTATAAATTCATCTGATTTGTAAAATTTTAAATGTTATGTGATTAATGTTGACATTTTCTAACTATTTTAAAAATATAAATTTACGTGTGATTGAATGGTATGTTGACAAGTGAAATGACCTATAAATAATGTGGAATGTGATTAAAAGATGGTATCTTCAAGAAAAAGTATAATAATTATTTTATTACTTTTCAGTGTTTCCTAATAAATTTATGTATCTAAAATTAATGAATAATTTATTATTTTCTAATAGTTTTAATCAACAAATGTAATGTCTATTTAGTAAGGCGACTTGCTGACATTTTCTTCGGAGGATAAGTAAACTAGACTTTGAAAGTTTCAAGGTAACATTTAATACTATTAATGCTTAACTCGTAAATTTATATATACATTTAATTTGATTCATTTTGTATGGATAACACGTGGTAACCATTTTCAAAAATATTTGAATTCATCTCCTGAGTGTGAAGTTATTAAATAAATGAATTAATTTTGTTGAGATAAGAAGTAATAATTATTAATTTCCTTCAAGCCATTCTCATCTCTACATCCTTTTCAATCTCCTTTATTTCAACCTGTATTAAATTCATTTATGTGTCAGTTCCGTTAAAGTTTATCTAGATTAGTCAATGTCCGTTGCATGCAATTATTATATTAAAATAAAATAATTAAATAAAAATTAATTATAAAATTAAAAATAATTAATTACTTTGATTAATATTTTATAAAATAAAAAGTTATTGATATTTAGAGTAGTTTTTAACTTGATAATTATTTAAATATCAATTTAAAAATTATTTATTAATAATAGAAATTATTTTATATACCAATAATTTTTTTAATTTCTAAAATAATATCTTATTTAGTCAATATAATAATTAATTATTTTTTATCTATAAAATTAATTTTTAATTAATAATTTTGTAGTTGGTAGTTAAAATATTGATAGCTAATTAAGTACTAATTTAGAAATTATTTATTAATAATATAAACTACTTTATATACTAATAATTTTTTTAGTCTCTAAAATAATAACTAATCTAGTCAATATATTAATTAATTATTTTATTATAAAAATAGTTTATATTTAATGAATTTCTTGTATTGTTATGGATGACAATGCAGACGGGTTCATCTTGTATTTGGTTTGTAAAATATAGGATTGATCCATCTACATAAGAAATGTGGGTTAATTTTATTGGTCCGCTCTGCATAGGGATTGATCTGCGTTCCAACCCACATAAGAAAAACTTTTTGAAAAAAATTATAGATACAAATGTATTTTAATAAAATTTCATTAATCATAAACAAAATAAAATAATTGGTATAGAAACTAAATTAGAGATCATTTTAGAGACTAACAAATTTTTTATTTCTAAATTATTTTCTATTATTGTTAAATGATTTCTAAATTGGTATCTAATTAGCAACCAAGGTTTTTGCTACCAAATTTATAAACTAAATAATTGGTAGTTAAAACCTTGGTAGCTAATGGGATACTAATTTAAAAACCATTTGACAATAATAGAAACTAATTTAGAAACCGATTTTTATTTTATTTTCTAAAATTGTCTCTAATTTAGTTATTATAGCAACTAATTATTTTTTGTCTCTAAAATTGGTTTCTATTTCATGTTTTTCTTGTAGTGATAGGAGGAGGAATGACATTTAGGCTTTGTTTGCTTATATGAATGTATTGTTCACAAGGAAAAAAAGTGAGAGAATATCAGTTGTTTGGATCCAGGGTTTTGTAAGGAAGAGGGGGAGAGGATATACCTCTGAACAGTAAATATCTTCTCCCCTCAAAATGAAGAGATGTAGAGGGAAAATCACATTATCATATGTTATTTTCGAGTTTACCCTCATTCATCTAAAGGGTTTTTAATATTAAAAAATAGTATTTTTTTATTTATATACGATGTGATTTATTTTCAAATTTTATAATATATTTAATATGTTAAGAAATTATTTAAAATTCTCTTTTTATTTAATTTATTGTTGCGTTTATATTAATATATTTTTTTATAATTATTATGTATATGAGTTAGTATTTATTTTTATAATAGTTTTTTATGAAATTATTATTTTTTTGTTAATTACGTTATATATTTTTTTTAGTATTTTTATTTTTATTTTTCATTACTATAGGGTTTTTAACAATAAAAAATATTATTTTTATTTATATAAGATCTGATTTATTTTCTAATTTTATAATGCATGTTTCATATTTAGAAATTACTTGATGTTTTGTTTTTATTTAATTTGTTGAATACTTTTTTTTTCTAATTATAATTTTAAAATTATATCTATTTATATTTAATATATATTTATTTTCTAATTTTATGTGAAATTTGTTTATTTTTAGACAAAAATAACTCATTTCATTGTTATAAATTTTTAATAGACAATGATAAATTTGTAAAGTAACATTTATCAATTTTTAAAAAAAATCCCTCACAACAATCATATCACACACAAACTCCCATAAACTCTCCTCACACATTCACTCTAACATACCTCAATCTAAACACTCTCATTTTCTTCACACTTTTCTCTCACATCTCCACACATCCACTCCTTCAAATCCTAACACATCCCCTCCCCAGTCCAAACACACCCTTAGGCTCTATTTGTTTCTATGGATGTACGGTTCACAAGAAAAAAAATGAGAGGATATCAATGGTTTGGATCCAGGGTTTTGGAGGGAAGAAGAGGAGAGGATATACCTTTGAACAGTAAATATTCTCTCCCCTCAAAATGAAGAGATGTAGAGGGAAAACCACATCAGAATGTGTTATTTCCAAATTTACCCTCACTCCTCTACAAGGTTTTAATATTAAAAAATGGTATTTTTTTTATTTATATAAATTTTATTTATTTTGTAATTTTATAGTATATATTTAATATTTTAAGAAATTATTTGAAGTTCTCTTTTAATTTAATTTGTTGATGCGTTTATATTAATATATTTTTTTATAATTATTATGTTTATGAGTTAGTAATTTATTTGATAATAGTTTTTATGAAATTATTTTTTATTGTTAATTACGTTATATTTTTTTAGTATTTTTTATTTTATTTTTCATTATTATAGGATTTTTAATAATAAAAAATATTATCTTTTATTTATATAAGATTTGATTTATTTTCTGATTTATTTTCTAATTTTACAATGTATGTTTAATATTTTAAGAAATTATTTGAAGTTTTGTTTTTATTTAATTTGTTGAATGCATTTTTTTTTCTAATTATAATTTTTAAATCTACGAAATATGTGAAAGTTATTTATTTTTAAACAAAAATACTCATTTCATTATTAAAAAAATTTAATAGACAAGGATAAATTTGTAAAGTAACATTTAACAATTTAAAAAAAAAAATAAAACTCTCTCAACCATCATATCACTCACAAACTTCCATAAACTTTCCTCACACATCCATTCTAACATACTTCAATCCAAACAACCTCACTTTTTGCACACTTTCTGCTCACATCCTCACACATCCACTCCCTCAAATCCTCACACATTCACTCCCCAATCCAAACACACACTTAGGGTTGGCTGGCTTGACTGTGTGAAATTTTTAGGGATTAAAATGAAATTTTAAAGTCTGCTGGTTATGCGAGCTAGTCAACCTCTTCCTATACTTGACCCGTCCGAACTAGGTTATGCAGGACGAGCCTAAACGAGCCTACGGGCTAAAATAGCCAACCCCACCCTGCATTTTTTTCTTCTATTGAGCTATGGACTAACCTGCATAACCCATCTTGTATTGTCATCCCTACTCTTTATCACTGAAGATGTTAGATATCATTCAATTTCTCCTTAATTGACCCTAAGTCCACTTTGTACTCAGAAAACAAAACTTATGATATTTGATTGCTTTCAACATTTTTCATGTTAATATTACCTTAAAAAATATGTAAATTTAAAAAACTGATAAAAATCATCTTAAAAAAACTAAAATAAAGTAAGAAGAGTGGAGAAAAAAATAGAAAGATATAGTAAATTTTAGGAATAAAAAATTTAATAGTTAGAATATACTCTTAAAATTTATTTTTATAGGATTAAACATTTCAAACATTTTCCACTTATACATAGGATGTAGGTAATTTTTAAAAAAAATTAAGAGGTAATCTCTTTCAACCATCTTGTTAGTTTTTGTTTTTTTTTTCTTCATTGTGTTTTAAATTTTCTTTTATAGTATCTTTCATGGGGAATTTTTTTATTGAAATTTTAAAATATTAACAAAGAAAATAAAATATAATCATTTGTATAAACAAATGGCATATATATATAATTCGTTAATGTTTTATTGATATATACAAGTCAACATCTAACTCATAGACTTATTGTTTTTGGGGTGTTATGTGCCTCAAATTCGCTCAGTACCAAATTCTTAGCATTAGTCATTTTCGTTCAGCTACATATTGTTCTTCTTCTATAAGTCATGAAATTTAATTAAATCTTATGATAATGTATCATTTTCAAAATTGTAAATGATTACAAATTTATAATAACTATATTTAATTAAATTCATGCAACTTCTTAAGTGTTTAAAACAACTAAATCTAATATTTATCAAAATATAAAGAAAATACTAGTTATAAATTCATCTGATTTGTAAAATTTTAAATGTTATGTGATTAATATTGTTATTTTCTAACTATTTTAAAAGTATAAATTTATGTGTGATTGAATGGTATGTTGACAAGTGACATGATAATGTGGAATCTGATCGAGACATGGTATCTTCAAGAAATAAAATATTGTGTTGAGATTCTTATGATGTGCATTGATTAGGCATTAGTTTAGAAGGAGATATTTTATTATGTTGGTATATTGAAATCATATAGATGAAAATTATCACGTGGTGAGAGTCAAATAAGGTTCATATGACCGAGTCTACGATGTTAAAATAAATGACCTAACATGTCATATGATATGATTAAGATATCCATATGCACATATAGATGTCTGGAAAGATATCACAGTGGGGGTAGTATGACACGTGCAAATCTCAGAGTCTAAATTAATAAACGAGTCTTCCAAAAGTAGAGTTAATTGTTTATATATATATATATATATATATATATATATATATATTTGAAAATCCCTAAGAATAAATATTTTTTTAGTACTATTTAATGAGAATGGTATGTTTGCACATATATTGTGAAGATTGGTTTAGATAAATTCTAAGTTTAAGCTAGATTGTCTAAAGGTGTTAGACCGTCTAGTGGTTCAAGATCGTCTGATGGTATTATCGTATAATGGGGGTCAGTCTTTGTTGAAGAACTATTGTTTGTCTAACCCTTCTATTTAATTTCCTTATAACTATTGACACCTCATGTTATTTTAAAACTGAACCACTGTACATGTGTTTGGTTTGTATGAGAATGTCCTTAGTGAAAAGTTGTAAGACAATTATTTTTTGTCTTGTACTTAAAAACTCGAAGTTGACAATTATTGTTTAACGTAATAGCTGAGAGTTTTAGTGCGAGGATTGAAAAGTAAACTTTGAGTTGTAAATCTACAAAATTTTCATAGTGAAAAGTAGATTGGTTATAATAGAATCACTTAAATTCTTAGTGTGATTTTTGATACTCTATTCTACCATATTTTACATTTTCATTCTCGATTTTTATATTTTTCATATTACATTAATTGATTAGATGATTCAGTGAATTGTGTTTTTGCTTAACATATATTTACTTGTATAATATAACATTTAGGGGATATAACTGATGGGAAAAAATGCACGCGGAAGCAACACACATAATCACGAATCAGCTGCAAAAAATAAACAACACAAGATTTAACGTGGTTCGGTCGCCAACTGCAACCTACATCCACACGGGCAACTATTAGATTTTATTTCTTTCCTGTTGCACCCCAATTACAAGTACAATGATATATTTAAATAGAATTTATAAAGGGGACACAATAATGAAGCTCACTCACTAAATATGGTGTCTAGTCAACCCAACCCAATTGGTCCTGGCTTCATACCCAACAATCTCCCACTTGAAGCCACGGAACAATGTTCACCTGTGCTTCAACTGTGTACATGTACTTCTGTAATCTGTCGATGGAACTCAATGTTTCACCTCTAGTTGTCACCAGCTTTCTTAATCATCTTGAAGACTTCATTGAAACTCCCCTGAGTTTCAACACGTTCGTCATGACTGAAATTGCCATTGACTCGTCCTCTGTTCCTACCAGCTCCCACTTACATAAACTGTCGGATTCCAGAATAGCCTGAGAAGAAACATACTCCATACTCAACAAGAAATTTTCTGGAGATGTTTCAATAGCTGGAATACTAGTTCTCTTAACCCACTGTCCTCTAGGAACCTCAACTGAAGCACGACCCGTGCTCCCACTACTATAAGTACCTCTGACTGGTCTACTGGAATCCTGAATTTGACTTGTGGCTTTGGGTTTCTCTCTTGTAAAGACAACCCTCTTTTGCCCACGAGATTTTGTGAACCAGACTTTGTTTATCTTCTGAACTGGGACGGTCACTCCCTCAGACGGTAATCCGACCATATACAACGAACCTCTCTTTCTTCCGCAGGCCATGACAAGATTTCCCTTGACGATCTTCCACTGCTGATTTCCAAACTTCACATCATGTCCTTATTCGTCCAACTGCCTAATAGAAATCAAATTTTTCGTTTAGCTTGGAACAACTCTGACATCCTTCAAGGTTCACAAACCGACTGGCGTCTTCAACACTATGTCACCCATGCCCGTAACATCAAGATTTATGTTGTCTGCTAGTCTTACCTTTCCAAAGTCTTCAATAACTAGATTCTGCAATGCTTCACTGTTGTGGGTAGCATGAAATGAAGCACCAGAATCCATGACCCAGGAATCCACACTGTTATTCAGGCAATAGACTAAGAGGTCCTCGTCCACGAAGTCTTCTGCAATGTTGACTTGTTTATAATTTGGGCATTGATTCTTGAAATGTCTCACCTCCTTGCAGTTCCAACGTGTTACACTTGAGCAATCCCGAGTCTTTGACTAACTTCTTTTTTGTTCTTGCTCCCACTATCTCTAACTGGTCTACCTGAACCTTTCCATGCTCGTTCATCCTGAATCTCACTTGTGACTCTAGGTTTCTCTCTTGTAAAGACAACCCTCTTCTGTCCACGAGATTATGTGAACCAGACTTTGTTTATCTTCCGAACTGGGACGGTCACTCCCTCAAACGGTAATCCGACCATATACAACGAACCTCTCTTTCTTCTGCGGGCCATGACAAGATTTCCCTTGACAACCTTCCATTGTTGATTTCCAAACTTCACCTCATGTCCCTATTCGTCCAACTGCCTAATAGAAAACAAACTTTTCGTTAAGCTTGGAACAACTCTGACATCCTTCAAGGTCCACAAATCGACTGGCGTCTTCAACACTATGTCACCCATGCCCGTAACATCAAGAGTTTTGTTGTCTGCTAGTCTTACCTTTCCAAAGTCTCCAATAACTAGATTATGTAATGCTTCACTGTTGTGGGTAGCATGAAATGAAGCACCAGAATCCATGACCCAAGAATCCACACTGCTATTCAGGCAATAGACTAAGAGGTCCTCGTCCATGAAGTCTTCGGCAATGTTGACTTGTTTATCATTTGGGCATTGATTCCTGAAATGCCCCACCTCCTTACAGTTCCAACATGTTACACTTGAGCAATCCCGAGTCTTTGACTGACTTCTTTTTTTTGTTCTTGCTCCCACTATCTCTGATATTTTTCTTACCTCTGATGACATATAGCGATTCACTAGATAATTCCTCAGAACTCCTTCTTCGGACATCCTCACCAAGAATGAGATCACGAATCTTCTCAAAAGTGAATCCATCGGTCACGCTGAACTGATAACTGTTGTAATCGTTTCGGACTAACTGTCAGACAAAGACGATAATAGTAGTAAAACTTGAACTTCATCATCGAACTTAATGCCCACTGACGTAAGTCTGGCTAAGATCGAAGTCGTTTTATTGATGTGCTCAGTAACTGAATTGTCTTCCTTCATCCTTGTGTTTACCAATTCTCTAATCATAAACACCTTATTTGCAACATATGGTTTCTCGTACATGTTAGACAATGCTTCCATGATACTTATCGTTGTCTTCTCCTTTAGAATGTTGAACGCAACATTCTTGGTCAAAGAGAGTCGAATAACGGACATAGCCTTTCGATCCAAACCTGCCCATTCTGCATCAGACATCTTTTCTGACTTGTCACCTAAAACCACGTCTAAAACTTTCTGAATTAGCAAATCCTCAATTTGCATTTTCCACCAACTGAGATCTGTACCATCGAATTTTTCAATTTGAAACCTCCCGTCTTCTGCCATCGCAAGCGACTAGTCGAGATACTCGGTACAACTAATTTCAGATCTTGACAATCTTTTTTTTTTTAAATAAAGACCACAAAAACTGCACCACCCAAAATCACTCACCAATAGACCTGGTCGTAGTCCCCACTGCACTAGCGCTTCGCACCACCACCGTCGCTGGTCACCTCTGTTGCACTGCACTTGTGTCGTCTTAGACCAGCACACCTGCAGAACGCACACACAACCCTAGCTTTGGAACGCCGTTGTCGCCCCTACGAAACCCTAATTGTAGGACGTCACTGTCGCCCCTGCAAAACCCTAGCTTTAGAACACCGTTGTAGCCGCAATTTTCACGTCTCGTCGATTAATTTCTGTTGATCGGATCTCATTCTTGGTGAGGAAAAACTGAACGCATAAACTGAAATTGCGGAAAAAAGATGTAGTGAACCTTGTTAAAACGTGGAATGCGAACATTGAATTGAGATAAAACTAAAGCACGTGGAAGACAAATGGCAGAAACAAGAGAAATGAGTCAGAGATCGAAACGACGGTGTTTTACGACTAGAAAATTGAATCAATAAAAAAATTAATTAAAAATATAAGATTGATTTTTTATTTATTTAGTAATAATTGAAATACTTTATCAACACAAAAAATTAAAATTTAATAAATTTAAATTGTCTTACCAGAATAAAATATTTTAAAAACTGAAATAATTTGAAATAAAAATAAATAAATTTAGTATATATTTAAATTTATTAAAAGTTGTGAAATTTTTTGTGCAAAAAGATATTATAAAATTCTTGTGTTGTATGTGAGTATTATTGTATATTAAATTTGTACTACTAGAAAAATTATTAATTAGAAACCAATTTTAGAAAAAATAAATTATTAGTTTATATATTGACTAAATTATATATTATTTTAGAAACTAAAAAAATTATTAATTTTTAAATTAGTTTTTATTATTGTCTAAATTGATATCTAATTAATTACCTAAGTTTTAGCTACCAATTATTTAGATTCTAAAGTTGGTATTTAAAACATTGATATCTAATTAGATATCAATATAGATATCATTTATCAATAATAGAAACTAAATTAGATACCAAAAAAAATTTAGTCTTTAAAATAGTATCTAATTAATATAGAAATTAATAATTTTTTGTCTTTAAAATTATTTTTTAACTAATTATTTTTTGTCTCTAAAAACTGATTTTTATTTAATGATTTTCTTGTAATGTTGGTTAATCAACACACATTTTTTTTTATTAGCAAAAAAAAGATAAAAAATACGAATCACTTCAGAGGTGGTTCAACCTTTATCATAAAAATAAATCTTAGTCTCCCTCAAAACAGGACATCAACAAAACCTCAAAAACCACCTAAAGAGCTACCAACAAAGTAATTCATCAATTAATCATCCTTATACAAACCAAATGGTCAATGCACAAATTAGAATAAGAGAAAAAAAAACAGAGTGTGACTTGGAAGTAATCTATGACCATACCTTTAATTGAATCGTAGCGAACATTTTTACATTGTCAACCACACCCCTTTCAAAGTGACAATATTCATGTGCTTCAAACTTTCACTAACTTCTACAATCCAAACCACGTTAAAAACATTACACAATTTAAACTGAAAAAAAATAAATTAACATTGATTCATTGTGAAAGACCAACAAAGTTCTAAAAACGTGCATCTAACTTAGGTTATACTTTTTAAAATAGTGCTTATAAAATACTTATTTAATTATCTGTTACTATTTTTTATAGAGTAAAAAGTACCACAAAAATAAATACAAACTCAAGCTATAGCTTCCCAATTTAAAATAAAAAATATATCCTAAAATTTTGTTTGATAGTTATCGGCATATTAATAAATAGTTATATATATTTTTTCATATGTCGGCAAATAAAACCTTTATACATTTGAGTGACCTTTTAGTTTGGAAGTTCGGATAATATTTCTTTTATAAAGTCAAATGAAGAATAACACTGTTAATCTAAGACAAAACAACAAACTATATATATATTAACTGGTTGGAAATTAAGATAACATAATTAGGAATAATTTTTATATGAAAAAATATATATGATAGATTATACTTCCTGAAAGGTAGATATTTATAGATTTCTTAAATGACAATTTTTAAAATGGTTGTATGATGTCATCTATTACTTCATAAATAATAAATTATTAAAGATTTATTAAGTAGATTGTTTTATTCATAATTGTCATTGATGACAATAAAGACTTGGTTCGAGAATATATACAATAACCCCAATTTTTTAACATTTCCTATGTTATAATGGATAGATACAATTAACAAATTTAAATTTAAATATTCTTTTAATTTTATTTTCAAAAAATAATTTTATAGATTAAAAATAATTTATTTATTAATTTCAACTCCCAATATGTAAATTTTAAATATATTAAAAATAAACACATAAAAAAATGAAATATAATAAGGGAAACTTCAAATCTTTATTTTTATTATGAGAGACAACAGCACTAACGTTCCAATCCAACAGTAAATATGTTATGTTAATATTCGAAACTCGCATTTAATTATAAAAAAAATGAATTAAGAGAAAATAATGTGTATAAATTATAATTATTAATCTTGACTCCTAAAGTATATCTCTCTTCTAGAAGTACTCGAATATAAAGAAACAATAAAAAAAACAAATATTGTGAAATTAATATTGGAAATTTGATATTCTATATACTATTTTGACTTCATAAAATTCTCATTCAAAATTTGCTGCACATAAAGATTTGGTTGGGTTGATTTAGTCTTATCCAAATCACAAGTTAATTGATTTTTCAAAAGTAGTGGGAATTTTGCTTACTTTCAGTACCCATGTGCCTTTGATTAGAGGGGATAAAACTTCAGATTAATTAAAACATATTTAATTTTAGAAGAATTTGAGGGTGATTAATGATCAATTAGAGACCTTAACTTGTGACGTAGTTGATATTTTCCAATTCAAAATCTTTCATTTTAACTTAGAACTCCAGTTAAATGGTACCTTTGACTATAAGAAAAGAAAATAATGGATAAAAATAAAATAGAGAAATTAGGAAAATAGAACAAAATTTAAGTTGTTTTGTTTTCCTTTTAAAAAATATGATAAATTTGTTGTAAAATAAGAGAGAAATTATGTTATTATTTTTTAATATAGTATATATATGTTTGAATAAATTTTTCTATATAGATACTTACAAGAAAGAAATTTTTAAAAAAAATTGAAATTATTTTCTATATAAACTAAAACTACCTTATACAAAAACTGTAAAAAAAAGTTATATACATTTATATTTTTAACTTAAGTATGAACTAATTTATCTTATTATTTTCTTCCTAACAATACTTGTAAATAAACGTGTTCAAAAAGTACATAATCATTGATTAAAAAAAAATAACTTACCATTTATCAAATTTTCATATTTTGTTTAGCATGTGTATGTAGTTCAGAAATTTTCTACACAGAGCATAGATTCAACATATTTTTTCTTAAATAGATTCTCGTCAAATCAAAATATATTAACACACACTAAACAATTATCTACGTTACTTAGTAATAATGTAAAACATGAATCACACCAAACATCATCATCATGATGATTTTTTTATCCTATGATATTATTAAATGATATTAAGAACTAAATTTTAAGTTTAACTCAATTTTATAAAATTAATTTATAAATTAATATTTTTACTTATTTTTATACTATAAAATATCTTTGTCTTTAGTTGATCTGAATCATTTTCACACATTCTTCACGTAAATGTTACTAACTCGTGCGTGAAATTATATAATAGGTGGTCCAATAAGAAGTAGTCTTATCAATCAAACAAACTCTCGTTATGACAAATTCTAAATGACTAAAATATCATATTAAAAAGTAAAACTCTAAATCAATATCTTAAAATCGATTTATAAAGTAAGATTGACACTCACTTATATATTATGAATGTTTTTATCTCTAGATCTCCAACAGATATAAAATGAACAAAATCAAATATATAATATGAATTGATCTTATTTTATCTCTTTCATGCAAATATTGTTAATTTGTATACTAGATATTTATGAATAGTTCAATAATAAATAATATGGTAGATCCAACAAATTTTCGTTAAAATAAAATTATAAATTTTAAACTTAATTCAGTTTTTTAAAAAATGATATAATTGACAATTCATTATTTACGTTGATCTTCGTGATTGAGGTTTAAGATAGTAAGTAACGAAGGTGATGCCGGGTATTCTATTATGTGGAAAATGCATGGTGTTGCACTCCATTATTTTCGTACAACATGTTTTCCACGTTTTAAATAATTCTAAAATTGCAACCCATGTTCAGAATGGTTTCAGCAGTGATCTCATACTAATAAATGATCATTGTGATTTTCTTGATCTAGATTTGAAGGTTGGTAGGGTCATGTGAAGGACTTCCAAATGAAATCGTGGGAATTGCTGTCACTTCAAATCAAACCACGTTTTTGCGCGACACTCACAGACACATATTATGATCTTATCTCTTACATCACATAAACTTCATAACTAAATTATCACAACTTTCAAAATTATACTTCGTAGTTGTAATAATCTTTCTTAGAAAAATATATGTATAATACAAAATAAATAATATATAATTGTTATGGTAAAAGTAGTTGACGGTTCTTAAGTATAAAACATTAAAAAATATGTATATTTTAATAGTGAGTTTCGGACTTCACTTCATTAGTAATGTGATGGAGTATCTCATCGGTGAAGTAATGTGGTGGATACCTCATAGTTGATGTGGTTGAATTGATGTGATTGAATATCTAACTAGTAGTCAATTATTTTATCCTAATTTAGATAAGAATAATTATGACACTATAAATATACATTATATAGGTAGGGTCATGTGTTTGGTTTGAGAATCGGTAACTCTTGATTTTCAATTTGTGTATCTAACAGTATATTATATAACACAAATCAAGATATTTTAATCAATTAACTTTAATCGTTCAATTAAGAAAAAATCATCACTAAAGATGGAGAGGTCGGAATTCAGTCCATACATACCAAATAACGCTCTACATAAATGATGATCTAATACACACCGGTTAATGGTATATTTATCCTCAATCACCTTAAATGTTCTAGGTCGAAGGTTGCCTAAACTCTTGGCTAGAACATTTGGCGCCTACTATGGAACACGTAAAACTTTTCCTACCTCCGTAATATTATATATATATATATATATATATATATATATATATATATATATATATATATATATATATACTTTCCTTATTCACACAAGGCAACACCCATACCACCCATGAAAGAACGGTTGTAACGTAGTTGATTACAGTTCTCCGCCGCCATGCCGGGTACACTGATGTTGTCTTTAATTTTTAATGAGCGTATTAATTTCTATTTTGTTATTATTTTATCCTTGATTGATCACCTTGAGCTCAAAAATCAAATCGTAATAAAAAAACATAGTGAATAGATTAAATAAAGTAAAACAGTCACATCATTATACTATTTATTGATTTGGTGTTCATGCTTTGCCACATAAAGTTATTCAGAGATTTTCTAGATAATTGAAACCCAAAAGAAATATCATTATAAAGAAAATGCAATCGAATTCATATAAAAAAATCATGTTTAGTGATTCGGTGTCCGAATCCATTGTTATGATTTTATGCCATTGCTATTTTTTTCTGTTTATTTTCCATTTCAAAATATTAATAATTGTTTAGTTAATGAAATATTATTTTGATAATGATTTGTAAGCATCCTATTTTACTTTATTATATTGATTGAAACAACACTACAAAAAAATCATGAAATAGAAACCAATTTGTAGAAACCAAAATAATTAGTTGTGATAGTAACTAAATTAGAGACCATTTTAGAAACTAAAAAGAAATTTGGTTTCTAAATTAGTTTCTATTATTTTCTATTATTGTTAAATAGTTTCTAAATTGGTATCTAATTAGCAACCAAGGTT
>Ga0123342_1002969_pt1 | contig 27780 bp, 10 predicted proteins | sample Turbeawhitnodule_FD_89960 | JGI IMG/M metagenome (GOLD analysis project Ga0123342, IMG submission 89960) | Root nodule microbial communities of legume samples collected from Mexico - Turtle bean Mexico white nodule | ecosystem: Host-associated > Plants > Roots > Nodule | place: Mexico: Nepantla... | reverse complement strand
TGTCAAATTAGTAATCCTTAATTTAATACAGACTAGGACTAAAATGAGACCAGAGCAGAGAGGAAAGACACAATGGTTGAGATAATAGTTTTGGTTGATTGAAGCTTGGCCCTATTAGTGAAGGGAGACTTTTGTTCGTTGTAGAGCATGTAACAGATTTGGGGGAGATTTGCATCTTGATCTCTCCAAGCCAACTTAGTCTTATCATTTCTTCACCATCAATAACATCAAACAACCTGAAACGTACTTGTGCTTGGACCCATGTCATACCTCCCCAAAAATCAGTCACTGTACCCCTTCTTTGCAAGCCTCTCTGGTATCACACCTGAAACAGAAAAAAGAAGGGAAAAGGGTATCAATGCCAATTGGCATTTACTATCAAACCACAATTGAATCCACCAATGGCCAAACTCATCAACACTGCTCCCCTGATAGCAAACACATCACCCAAATCAACATTTGCTTCCTGTCCAACCTTGATAGTGAAGACTTTTGGAACTAAAGTTAACATGGGAAGTTGGGAACCAATTTGACTGACAAACTAGTCTTTCAAGGCTGTATTCGACAAGTTCCGGCTTTCGGGAATCACCTTGAAAGACCCCGTATGTTTTAGTGGCTAAAATGCTGTTACTTACTGGATTAAAGATGCATCTTATTTCCCAAACCTTCTTAAATTGTCTTATTTTTTGAAATGTTGATAAGGTTTGTAAGACGGATGAATTGTATGTAAGAAAGTTTGTCTAATCACGTTGTTGTCAACTTTAGGTTATGATCTTTGAACATTTATGGTCTAATATGGTTATCTTATGTAACAATTTGTCATGTTATTACAATTTCTCTCTTACCCGAAACCTGGAAAAGAAGTGAAAGTTGACTTATCTGTTACTGTCTTTTTCTTTTTTGTACATTGTCTTGATAAAGTTGAAGGGATATGTTGATCTTTTTTGTACATTGTCTTGATGAAGATGAGAGAATATGTTGTTCTTTTTTTTGTATATTGTCTTGATGAAGCTGAGGGAATATGTTGATGGCACGAATGATTACATCAAATTCATGCTTGATTACAAACAGAATCATCGCCGCCAAATGATTTTCATGTTCAGCACAGTAATCACATTCTTGAATTTAGTTGTCATTGCCTGGCATAAGCACAAACGCTTGCTGCAGTAACCATCTAATAGTTTCATAAAGAAATGTAATTTCAAAATCGCATTTCATTCATATGTAATAACTTTTTCTAAATTTTAAGGAAAATTATAGTAGTAGTTACACTACTATAAATCACATTTGGACTTATATAGGATTAAAAAATGGAGTTGTGAGTAGTAGTTACACAAATTTTAATACCGAACCATTGCATGTACTCTTAATATGCTTATATGCTTCCGTGTACATTATTCCGTTGACAGCTTTACGTACACTTGTTGTCTTTACTATAACAGTTTTGTTATTAGCAACAAAATTTCCGGTTCTTATATTTATTATTTTTTACATTCTTTCTCTTCCATTTTAATATTTGTCCCTTGTCTATTTTATATCTTCTATTTGTGAAAAAGAACTTTTCTCTTTCAATTATATCATACATATATACATATATGATAAGAGAGTTAAAGAGAAGATAGAAAAAGAATAGTTTAGAATATAATTTTTCTTTCTTGAAAAATAACGTTTTTGTTATAAAATGGGTTGAAATTAAATATTTCATCTAAAGAAATTTTAGAATATTCTAATAATAATCCAAAAGAATATTTTCAATTTTTTTAAATTTTTTTTCCAAAAGAAATATTTTCTCAAACACTATCAGAAAATCATCAAATTATCATCAAATTGAAACTAATTTTTAGAGACTAAAATAATTAGTTGCAATAGTAACTAAATTAGAGACTATTTTAAAAATAAATAAAAAATGGTTTCTAAATTAGTTTCTATTATTGATAAATGGTTTCTAAATTGGTATCTAATTAACAATCAAGGTTTTAATTACTAATTATTTAGATTCTAAATTGGGTAGCAAAAAGTTTGGTTGCTAATTAGATACCAATTCAGAAATTATTTAACAATAATAAAAACTAATTTTAAAACTAACTAAAATGGTCTCTAATTTAGTTACTATAATAACTAATTATTTTTTGTCTCAATTAATTTCTATTTTATGATTTTCTTGTTGTGAAAGTTTCTAACATCTTTTAAAATGTGATAATTAAATGTTATTAACTAATTCTTTAAAAAAAGAATATTCATTCTTTGTAGAATCCACACTATATACCAAGATATACGAATATGAAATTGAGTCTATTGAAATTTTGGGGAGTTTTGGAAGTTATAAAGTAACATTTGAATTATTTTCTAGGTAGTGTGACATTCTTTCCTATTGCCCTTGTATCGTTTTCTATTTTACCTTATGACTGAAATTTTCATATCCATTTTTCTTTTTTCTCGAATACTTGCTTTAAATCCTTCAAGAATTTATAGATATTTGCTGTCCTAAGAAGTATTTCATTAATCGTAATCTGAGTATTTTAGATGACCAATGGAGTGGTTAAACTTTTCAGGAATAAACAAATAACTTTATAAATATATTATAAGAAGAAGAAAAATGATAGTTGCACAAATAAACAAATCTATATAACAAAGAAAATTATATTTTGCACATTCAAATTCTTGACAAATTCCAACGCAAAATGAGGTGGAGCTATGTGTGATTGGCGTAGGACGAGATCAAAATTTTCTTCATTTTGAATGAGGCAAATCATATTATTGATGGCATAATATCTTACCTTAATTTGTTAGCAGTGAATAGCTTTTTTTTTATATTATTTATTAATTTATATTTTAAGGAAGTCTTATTCTATTTTTCATGCATATCCTTGTTTTTAATTTCCCTTTCATATATTTGTATATCTACCAGGGAAACAATAATGGAAGTTATATTACAAAAATGAAAACATTACTTCTAGGTTAAACACGACCATAATTTTTCTAGAGTGAAAGGAAAAGGTTTGTGTATTCTCATTTTCTTATGTGTATGGTTGAAAAAAGAGATAAAAAAAAAAAGAAAAACTGGAAGCGTTTTTAAATACCTATTAAGATTTACCATTTTTTTCTCTTTTAGTAGCAAATAGGATTCTGGGGTCCAAATTTTTCTTGTAAATTATCAAAATAGTGGCTATGAAGTTTTTAATATAATTAAATTTTAACCATAAAAAATTCTAAAAACAGATTAAGTGGAAGTCTATTATAAAAAAAGACTTAATTTAAAATAATATATAATTTAATTCATATAGAGACTATTTATTTATTTTCTTTAAGAATTATTTTTATTTAATGATGGTATATGTAATTTTGATTACATTTAGATGTAATTAAAATAAATAACAAATAAAAAATGAGAGTAAAAATAAAATAACTGCTGTACTAATTAGTTAAGATTTAATCATACTAAAATTTCTAAAGCTCAACCATTGTTCTGTTATCAATATGCATTCTCAAATGTTAATATTTTCAGTTAAAAAAATGTTCTCTTTGAAAGTTTGAAGAGGATGGATAACGAGTTAAAAAAATATAATTAGTATAACACTATAAGAAAATAATTAAATTTAAAAATAAAAATAATAAGTTACTATTTTAATTAAATTAGATATTTTTTATAAATTAAATCATTATTTATATTTAAAATATTTTTATTATTAATAAAAATTTATAAATAATTAGTATTTAAATTAATTATCAATTTTTTAAATATTAATATTTTAAATTCTAAATTAATTTTTAAAATTTAATTTAAAATATAAAGTGATAAGTAATAAAAAAATCTTAGTATAAGTATAAGTAGGTTGTTGATATGTAGCAGTCGAAAATTAATTTTACTTCGTACAAAAATATAAAACATCAAAATATGATGTGATGTGGTAGAATAATTACCATATATTCACACTCTTTTATATATATATATATATATATATATATATATAATTATATTCTAAATTTTCGCTCTCCCTCAAAATTATTAGAAAAGTCCCAATCAAATATCTATCACTTTAAATTCTAATAACTTTGAAATTATTAGGATTAGAATGTGTAATTATAATTTTTGAATCAATTTAAATTAAGTAATCAATTAATCAACAGCATGACAAAAATGATAATTATTAATAAGAACATATTAAAAAAATCAAATACGGTCGATATGGTAAAATATCATTTAAAAGAAAATTTGTGGGTGTATACTACTCTATTTTCATAGCCAAAACTAAACTTCTGTCATATATTTAAAGGATCTAAACTGTTAATCAATTTAACTATTCCTTCTGCCTTTTAAACATCTCTTCTGATCCAAACTATACGAATAAAAAAAATTACTATTTTCTGCAATCATGGTTTCCACAATAAGTGAAAAAGTTAACACTACAAGAAAATCATGAAACAAAAATTAATAAGTGAAAAAGTTAACACTACAAGAAAATCATGAAACAAAAATTAATTTTTAAAAACAAAAATAATTAATTATAATAATAAATAAATTAGAGATCATTTTAGAAATTAAAAAAAAATTAGTTTCTAATTAACAATCAGAGACCAAATTTAGAAACTAAATAATTGGTAGTTAAAATTTTAATTGCTAATTAGATACCAATTTATAAATTATTTAATAATAATAAAAACTAATTTAAAAATTAATTTTTTTATATAGTTTTTAAAATGATTTCTAATTTAATTACTATTACAACTAATTATTTTAGTCTCTAAAAATTATTTTTTATTTCATGATTTTTTTAATGTAAGATCAACTTAATAATTCTTTAACAATAAATTACATATCAGACCACAGTATGGTTTCTTGTATAATTTTTTTATATAATAAAATAATGAACAGCGGACACAAGAGTATATAATTCAGACATAGGAAAATCTGTAACCTGGTGTCGTGCACGAAAGCAGCACAGAAGAGGAAGAATCAAGATCATGGTTGAGTTTTTTTTTTAATAAAATGCAAAAGATTAAAAAACTTAACAATGAAGGAAAACATAAATTATTGTAGTTCATATCTTGTGTAGAGAGGCTCGCGGTGCAACTAAAATTATTAATAGATCTGGCAAATTAAGTACTGTTGCGGAGCCTACAATCTCTGCAACGGTGCTGTATCATAAGTCAGAAGAAGATGGTCATAATTTTTGCATGCTTAAGCTACTGTGTTTTTCCTGCAAATGGATCTGTCACATTTCTTAGCCTAATTTCTTATACAACATTATCCAAAACTCTAGAGAATATCATCTTTTCTCTAAGGTGCCTCCAACCTTTATCTACATTTCTGTGGGGAAATATTAACTATTGTTAGGGTTTGAATTTTGATTACATTACAAGAAATTAGTTTAGAATTTAAATAATTAAAATTTTGATAACTAATTAGATATTAATTTAAAAATTATTTAATAATAATAAAAATTAATTTAAAAACGTTTTTTCTCTAAAATATCTTTAATAGTTTAGTTACTATATCAACTAATTATTTTTAGTCTCTAAAATTAATTTTTATTTTATAATTTATCGTAGTGTTAGAAATAATGTTTATAGTCATTTTTTTCTTACATGGTCAAAAATTTTAGCATATATTTTTCACTACTGTTTAATAAATATAGCATTTTTTAATGTTTAGAGTCTCATGTAATTAAAAGTTATAAATTTTGTATGATAATTTTCGAAAAAAGAAAAAGTAAACTTTGAATGCATGAAAAAGTTGAGTGTAGAAATTTCGAATGCATGAAAAAGGTAAATTAAACGAAGGTTATGTAAGTTAATACACTATGACTCCCAAAATAATTTAATATCAAGAGTTACACATGACCAAGTGTGAATTTATAAATGTGTATAGTTAAAAGTTGCAGACATTTGCTCATGGCTAAAAGTAATATTACTAAAACCAATTATTTTTTATAGTCTAGTGCAAATGTTTTCAATAAACCCTAATAAAACTTACCCAATCAATATCAACTTTCACATTCTCCTTTAGTTGTTTGGTCCAACATTTGACTCAATGGTTCCTTCAACTTATCTAGGATTGATCTTAGGAACATGTTTGTCATCAACATTCTTCTTTGTTAGGGTCTTAGGGACATCCAAATTTGTAATTAGTGTCTTCTTGGACCTTTTTTACCAATTTCTCCTACAAAATAATTAATAATGTAAATAACATGAGTCTTAATTAAATAATTAGCACTAGAGGATTTTATCTTGTCTTTTAGTTTAGAATTTCGTTGATTAGCTTGATGTGGTGGTACATCTTGATATGCTAAAGAGATGCATTCATTGCTCCACCTAAGTTCATTACTCCAACAACTTCATTTATTTCTTCTCCACCTACATTTTGTGTTTTTCCATCTACATTCATTGTTCAAATATATTCATTTTTTTTCCAACCTATGATGTGATATCAATTTAAGAGGAACCTATGATGGGATCTCAATTCAAGAGGAACCTATGTTACAAAAAGGAAAAGTTATTACTACAAGGACTTAGGAAAGAATAAAAAAGAGATAACGTTTTTAACACCATGAAGAAAGATATACAAGGAGAAAGTACAATATTTTGGAAGAATAAATTAAAAATATATCTTTTTAAAAAAATTGTAAATAAAATAAAAAAAAATATAGTCACTTTCTTGAGAATGAAAAATTCGTGTAGATTGGATACAATTATAACTTCTAAAAATAAAGACATTATTAGTTGAAAATTAGGAGTACCAACCAAATAGGTTAAAACTCTTCATATGCATCCATCAAACAAGACTCAACTTTCTATTTCCTAAAAACTAATACACTTTTTTGCATCATAACTTTCAATTTGTGAATGAAGTGTCATGCGATTTTCTTAATTGAGTTCATCAATAGGTTAGTCCTCATTTATATTCTAAGAATCTTATTTTGAATTTTCCTTAATTCAAGTAGTGGTTTTTCTTTTTGTATTTATCGTTTTTTGTGATGTGTTCTTCATCATCTATTTTTTCTATCTTGTGATTTTCTTTCTTTCTTTTTTAATCAAACTTTCACACTAATCCTTTCATTAATATCAAGTTTAGTAAAAGAAATTCTAAGAACTTGATGTTTATTGTTTTCTAACTTTCATTTCCAATATCAAAACAGGTTCATGTACTTTCCATGAGTTTCATTCATTTTCTTCCATTAGATGGTCATAAATTTTGCATGCTAAGCTACTGTATATTTCCTGCAAATGGATCTGTAGCCTAATTTCTTATAAAAGATTATCTAAAACTTTTAAGAATAATCTTTTCTCTAAGGTGTCTCCAACCTTTTATCTATTCTGTGGGCAAATATTAACTACTGCTAGTGTTTAAATTTTGGTTAGGAATGCTTATAGTCAATCTTTGTTCTTACATAGTCAAACTTTATTAGCTTATATTTTTTACTACTATTTAACAATTTAGTCCAAATATATTAATATATATCATATTTTTTTAATGTTTAGAGTCTCATATAACTAAAAGTTATGAATTTTGTATAATAATTTTTCAAAAAAATAAATTATACTAATGATGTATAAAAAAGAAAATAAATTTTAAATGCATGAAAAAGGTTTCGTGTGGGTGAGGAGGCGTGTACATAGTAAAAAACAATCTAAGCCAACGTAGCATTGATTTGTCCACAACAAGTTATTCATGAAAACGAACTTATTGTGGTGAGGGCCCATTGGTTTGAGCATTTAGATTATGAATTTAATATGTTTTTATGGTTATTAAAGCTTCTGGGTTGTAATTTTATGCCATATTAATTTAATTGGTTTTACTGTGTTGGAAAAATCAAATGATTTTAATGCAAATTGCAAACTTATACTGTTGATTACATAAAAAAAATATTTTTTCTTTGAGAAAACACATTATTTTATATATTATGTCGATAAAAAATTGTTCTTTAATGTAATTTTTAAGACAGCTATTAAATATAAAATTAATATCCACAACCTTTTTTCTTATCAAAAAGAGGATCAAGTACCTTCTCATATACTCAAATCTCATTTGTACCACTTTTTTTATACATGCATAGCCAATATAGAAAAGAAAACCTTCATACCATCAATGAGTTTAATATTTATTTTAAAATTATTCTCTTACAAGAAAATAATATAAATGCTTAATTAATTTTAGTCCCAATTTCTATAATTAAATATTCAGATGCTATGAGGAGTTAATTTCTTATGGCAACAAATAAGACAAGAGTTGGTCTGGTGATCACTGAAATATAAGTGAATTTAAATTTCGTGTATATAAAATTATTATTTTTTAAAACAATAATTTTAAAATTAATATTTTTTTTTAATAAATTGAATGAAAAAAATTGTATAAGTACTCACACGATGAAAGAATTAGAGTAAAAATATAGGAGTGTCATGACAACCTTCCACTAGATTACAACAACAAAGAAAAACAATCTTTTGTTAAAATTAAACTATTTTAAAATTAAACCATTTTAAAATTAAATTGGCCAAATAACAGTTGTAAATTGATGTCTTTTAAAGTCTAGTTGTCAAAATTACATTTTCCAACAAATAATGACATTTTTATATTTTTATATAATAAAGTTATGTTTTTTCATATAACTGATAATAGGTTCACAATCATGTATCATATTACAACTTAAAAAATAAATATTTTTCAATAAATAATGATTTTTTTATATAATAAAGTTATATTTTTTTCATATAACTGATAATAAGATGACAATCATGCATCATATTACAACTTAAAAAATAAATATTTTTCAATAAATAATAACATTTTTATATAAATATTTTTTTATATAACTGATAATAGGTCGATAATCATGCATCATGTTACAATTTAAAAAATAATTTTTTTTATTGAAATGTGGCCCACTTAAAGAGATAGAAGAATCAATACTCATTTTGAAATTGTATTGTGACATATTCTAGTGTTTTTGAGTGTGCAATTTTCAAAGTAGCATTTTTCTTTTCAAATTTTGGCTTTTTCTTGGTGTTCTTCGAAAATGAGACAAGCTTAGTTCCATAGGTTTGAACTTTAAATAGCGTGGGTGGAGATGAAGAGAGTAACACTCTAGTACCTAAGCATCAACGCATCATTAATGGCAATCGATCCAACACTAGCCCAAACAACAATCTCTCTCACAAGCTAACGTTTTTCAATCCCCTCAGAACTAGTTTTTCGAGAGCAAAATTTGCAACCACAATGGCCATCACCCCTCACTTTCTTGTTATACCATATCCAGTTCTAGGCCATGTGAATCCCCTTATCCACTTGTCTCAGATTCTGGCCAAACATGGTTGCAGCATCACTTTTCTGAACACAGAGTTCAGCCACAAACGGTTGAGCACCACCGGTGTTGGCCTTGACAACCTCAAGGAATCAGGGATAAAGTTTGTGACACTCCCAGATGGGTTAGGCCCTGAAGATGATAGAAGTGACCAAAAGAAAGTTGTTCGTTCAATCAAAACCAACATGCCCTCCATGCTTCCCAAGCTCATACAAGATCTGAATGCTTTAGATGCAAACAACAAGATCACTTGTATGGTTGTCACATTGAGCATGACTTGGGCCTTGAAAGTTGGCCACACTTTGGGAATCAAAGGGACTCTTCTCTGGCCTGCATCAGCAACATCTCTGGCCTTGTGTGATTGCATCCCAAGGCTTATTGATGATGGAGTTATAGATTCATATGGTAAGACTAATACCTGATACTTTTTTAGCAAACTCTTGTACAAATAATCTCAACAACACAAGCTTCTCATCACTTTGTTATATATTATATTACTTCTTATGGTTTTCTGTTTTTGGCATTGAAGGAGTTCCTAGCAGAAGACAGAAAATTCAACTCTCCCCAAATATGCCTTTGATGGACACAGAAAACTTTCCATGGCGTGGCCACGACAAGTTACACTTTGATCATCTTATGCAGGAGATGCAGACCATGAAGTTAGGAGAATGGTGGCTTTGCAACACAACTTATAATCTTGAGCCTGCAGCGTTTTCCATATCACCAAGGCTCCTTCCGATTGGTCCATTGATGGGAAGTGACAGCAACAAAAGTTCATTCTGGGAAGAAGACACATCTTGTTTGGAGTGGTTAGATCAACAATTACCTCAATCTGTTGTGTATGTTTCCTTTGGTAGCATGGCTGTAATGGACCCCAACCAATTTAATGAATTAGCCCTTGGAATTGATCTCCTTGACAAGCCTTTTATTTGGGTGGTTCGTCCAAATGACAACAAGGTAAATTGTAATGCATACCCTCATGGTTTTCATGGAAGTAAAGGTAAAATAGTAGGTTGGGCACCACAAAAGAAGATACTGAACCACCCTGCTTTGGCTTGCTTCATTAGTCACTGTGGTTGGAATTCTACTGTAGAAGGTATTTGTGGTGGCACACCCTTCTTGTGCTGGCCATTTGCCAAGGATCAACTTGTTAACAAATCCTACATTTGTGATGTGTGGAAGGTTGGAGTAGGATTAGACAAAGATGAAAATGGATTGATATCAAAAGAAGAGATAAAGATTAAGGTGGAGCAATTACTTGGGGACCAAAACATAAAAGCAAGATCACTGAGAATGAAGGAATTTACCATGAACAACATATCCAAAGGTGGCCAATCTTCAAAAAATCTAGAAAAGTTTATCAAGTGGGCACAATAATAATACTTTGGATTGGAACTTTGTTGTTCTGATATAATCTGCTATTAAAAGTGGATCTGTGATTGTTTTTTTAGTAAGAATTTATTGGTAGTTTTTTCTGTTAGAAGTTTGAGATAAAAATATGAGATGATGTTTTTTTATTTATGTATAATTAGTTTATCATATTTATTTATTATTTTTTGTTAAATAATTTGTTTTTGAATTGCTATTTAATTTTATTGTTATTTGAATTATTCCGTACACATATTTATGTACCAGACAACTTAATCTATGAAAATTGAAAATGGTAGGAGTTGTAGTATACATCCCATTTCAATTATGAACTTCGTTCAATGAATCATTTGTCCCCTTCATTCATTATTACAAACATATCGGCTTGTGTTACATAATTATTGTAGCTTTCAATAATTTCTTTTGTTTCATTCAACTAACAAAAGTCATAACAGAGTATGCCCAAAGAATTTTTTTATTTTATTTCTTTCATATCATACAATTTACCTATTTATATATTTTTTTATCACTTATTCTTCACACTACTTTTATGATAAAATAAAAGTCAAAAGAAAAACATTATTTAAAGGACAAAAATATAAAAACTAAAGTAAGTTCATAAATCTAGCATGTGCAGTTAATTAATCAGAATTAATTACTATATCTCTTTGGTTTTGATAAACCAAATTTAAAATAAGCATTTGAAATCTGAGTTGTCTTATACTTAATTCAACGATGTGAATTAATGAAAAGTTTTGAAAGTCAACTTTGAGAAGTAGTTTCCACAATGAAAAACTGTTACACCTGTCAATAAAATCCATATTAAACTCTTGGATATTTCATCTTCCTGATATTTCTTAGAAAATGGGTATCCCTCAGTTTCTTGTTAAACCATTTCTGAGGCTCAGACCAAACGCAATTGTAAAATAACTTTTCTGAACACTGAGTTCAACCACAAACAAGTTAAACAACCTTAAAGAACAAGGGATAAAGTTTGTGACACTCCCATGGCTTGAATCCAAAAGATGATAGAAGTGAGCATTACAGAGTTCTTGTATCTATCAAAATCAATGTGCCTGCTCTTCTTCCAAAGCTCGTACAAAATATAAATGCTTTGGATGCTGACAACGACATCACCTGCATGGCTACTTCTTCCTTCTTCCTGCACCTCTATTCATTCTTGCAGAACTTTTTGTTTTTTATTAAAAAAATAAATTAATCTTTAAAATTCCACACACATTTTTCCATCTTCTTTCTTCTTTCATTTTATCTCTGCATCTCCGAGAACCTTCACTTTTTTCTTTTTTCTTGTATTTTTGGATTTGGAAGTGTTTTGTATAAAATCTGAAATCATTGTAAATTATATAATTTGAAAGTTAATCTCAAATTCAAAAATAGATTCTAGTTATATAATTCAGAATATATTTAAAAAAATTATTCCACATTTTATAATCTATAATTTTTTTTTAAATTTGAGATTAGTTTATGGATTGTCTAATATGGATTGCATCAACTATAAACTGAAAGTTAATATCATATCAAGAAAAAAAAAATTGAATTATGTAATCTAAAAGCTAATCCTTGATTATATAATCCAAAATATAAACTACATCATAAACTTTATATATTTTAACTTTTGTACAGAAGGGCATTTTTGGAATAAAAAACTTATGGGAGTGTATGGAGGTGCAGGAAGAAGCGACCCACCTGCATAGTTGTTACAGTGAATATGGGTTGGACCTTGCAATATGCCTAGAAATTGGGAATTAAAGGGGCTTTTGTATGGACCGCATCTGCAAATTTCCTGGTAGCATGCTATTGCTTTCCAAGGCTCATTCATGATGGAATTATGGACTCAAAAGGTAAAAATAATATGGCTGTTTCTTCCTCACCTCCATATATTTTTCTCTCACTTTCATAAATTTTCATATTTCCAAAAATATCTTTACGTAATATTTTAGATTATGTAATTTGAAAGTCTTTTTTCAAATTTATAATTAACTTCCGAATTATATAATCTGAAAGCCTTTTTTCATATGTATGATTAGTTTTCGAATTATGTAATCCAGAAGTCTTTTTAAGGCTTCTGAATTACATAATCCGAAATTCTTTTTTCAAATGTGTGTTTAAATTACCTATGGAAGTGCAGGAAAATACAGTTAAATAATATTTCCTTATTCTTCTTACATTTCATAAATTCATTCTCATATATTCCGAGTTTTATTCATCATCTTTCAGGCATTGTTTCGATTTCCCCTCGTCTTTTGATTTCTCATTCTGTGAGAGCTTTGGTGAGTGTTTAAGTTATCCAAGCTCTTAATTAACAGAAATTTAATAAGATTTGGTTAATTTTTTATTCATTTAGCCATTTATATAAAAAGAGCATTTTTTATTTATTTATTTTTGTATGATGAGTAGACTATTGTTTCATCACTACTAATGTTCTAATAACCCTACAGAAAAATAGTATCACGTACCCAAAATCAAAAGATTGAAAAATAAACTTTTAAGTCAACAACCAAAAGAATCAATATAGGAAGATTAAAAATATATGTAAATCCTTAACAAACTTTCAAAAAAAAATCATGTGAATTAAATTTATATGATAAATACTGTGGTCATATAGTCATTACCATTGTTTAATTTGAGAAACTAAAAATAACATTTTGTAATAAGATCGAAAAACTATAAAATAAAAATATATATAATTGAAAAACCCTAAACATTACTAATTTAAGAGAACTAAAAACATGTTTTAAGACATTATTTTATCACTTGGTTGAATAATTTCTTGAGACACACGTACTTCAAGAAACACGTGATTAAGTTAAAATTTGGGGTGAGTGTAGAATCAAACAAAAACATTGCAGTATTTTATTTTTCTTTGAAAAAAATTCTTGAGACTCACGTATAGCTTGAAGAAACCAACTTGTTCAAGCAAGCAATAAATAACACATCACTCAATAATACCTATTTGATTTCTCTTTTTCGTTCTCTCTTTATAACACTATGTTATTAACATATCCAAATTTTCTAAGTGTCAGCATATATAAGTGTCCCTATGCATTATTTTTCTCACAAATACCAAACAACAAGTTATCATTATTATGCACTCACTTATATATAATAAATTGTCTTCATCTCTAATTGATGTGAGATTTTCAACACCACTTAGTAAAAAAATTCAACTTCACACCTTTTACTGAACAGACATGAGTCATCCACATTTTCTTGTTATACCTTATCCAATTCTAGGGCACATTAATCCACTGCTGCAGTTCTCTCAGATTTTGGCCAAACATGGCTGCAAAATAACCTTTTTGATCACTGAGTTCAACCAAAAGAGAATGAAGAATGCAATTGACCACTTGAGAACTCAGATAAATTTTGTGGAACTCTCAGATGGTTTGGATCCAGAAGATGACAGAAGTGACCAGCCAAAGGTTATTTTGTCTCTCAGAAACACCATGCCTTCTAAGCTTCACAATCTCATACAAAACATCAATGTTTTGGATGGTGATGACAGCAAGATCACTTGTCTGGTTGTTTCTAAGAACATGGGATGGGCCTTGGAAGTTGGACACAAATTAGGAATCAAAGGGGCCCTTCTATGGCCTGCATCAGCAACTTCATTGGCCTCATTTGACTCCATTCCAACCCTAATTCATGAAAGAATTATAGACTCTGAAACTGGTAAGAACTGATAATTGCTTTATTATTCCCTCTGTTTCAAAAAATTACAAAATTTTAATCTTTTAATTTACCATTAACTAAATTACATCAATATTTATATTTATAACAGATATAGTATATATTAAGAAAATGGGGTTAATTAGATTTTTTTTTTATAAATGGTATATAATTGTTTTTTTAATCTGTATACATTAAAAACCTTAAATTGTAATATTTTGAGATGGAGAGTAACCTATTATTTAAATATCAAACTCCATCAAGAAATTGGAATCAAGCAATTCAGTCAGAAATCACCACATGTGATCTTTATACATCTTTTTAACTAACACTACAAATGATTTTATTGCCTACATAAAAAAGGTGTACAATTTTGAATCAAATTCTTAAGGTAACAATTTTTTATAATGCTTAATAAACTTCTTTCAAATCTTTTTGGTAGACTAAAGTTTTTTATAGTGTCCAACTCTGATAGGCAAGTTTTGATTATTTATTTTTTTGGACCTTAATTGCAGGACTCCCAACAAGAAAACAGGAAATTCAGCTTTTACCAAATTCTCCTATGATGGACACTGCAAATCTTCCATGGTGTAGCCTTGGTAAGAACTTTTTCCTTCACATGGTGGAAGATACACAAAGTTTGAAGCTAGGAGAGTGGTGGCTTTGCAACACCACCAGTGAACTTGAGCCAGGAGCATTTGCCAAGTGGGCAAGGTTCCTTCCAATTGGCCCATTGATGCAAAGTGACAGAAGCAAAAGTTCATTTTGGAGAGAAGACACAAGTTGCCTAGATTGGTTGGATCAACATCCACCACAATCAGTTGTGTATGTTTCCTTTGGAAGTTTAGCAACAGTGGAAGCAAATCAATTCAAAGAACTAGCTCTTGGTCTTGATCTCCTTAACAAACCTTTTCTTTGGGTTGTACGTCCAAGTAATGATAATGACAGACACAACCATGCATACCCAGATGGATTCATTGGATCTAAGGGTAAAGTTATTGGCTGGGCTCCACAGAAGAAAATATTGAACCACCCTGCCATAGCTTGCTTCATTACCCATTGTGGTTGGAATTCTATTATAGAAGGTGTGTGTGGTGGCATACCTTTCTTGTGTTGGCCATTTTTCAGTGACCAATTTATTAACAAGTCATACATTTGTGATGTGTGGAAAGTTGGAGTGGGATTAGAGAAGGATGAAAATGGAGTAATATCAAAGGGGGAGATAAGAAAAAAGGTGGAGCAAATACTTGGGAATGAAGACATCAAAGCAAGATCATTGAAGCTCAAGGAATTGACCCTGAATAACTCAGCTGAAGCTGGTCAATCTTCAAAGAATCTCCAAAAGTTTATCAACTGGGCCAACAATTAATGAGGCATTTCATTATGATAGTTCCAAAGCTGAAAACCTTTTCCTCTTTTTTTGCACTTTTAAGTTGAAAAAGATAAAAACCATTTTATGCATTTTTGAGTCCTTCTGTGATTTCCAAAAGGTCGATTGCACGTTTTCAGAAGTGTTGAGAAGGCTATTGAGATCAATATCACACTGATCTTGGAAAAATATTGGTACTCTAAATTTAGCAGCAGAACATTCAAAGCTGTGTCATGCACTGGTTTCTCAAATATTTAATAAGGCCTTAATTCCCTGGTGGCAATGCAGTAGTTTATTTATTTATTATTATTATCAAAGTTGTAATGCTTAAAGTTAAAGTAAATACTTCAAATTGATTTAATTAATTTTATTTTTACTGAAAACATTTATTCCAAAGTTACATAAAACAAAAATAGTTGCTTAAAAAAATCTCTAATCAATTTTGCACAACATAATTAGTTATATATTAGTATATCATACATTAATATAAGTATAATTAAGTGTTAAATACTTAATTGATTATGTAAGAATCATTTGTTATGATCATACATACTTTATTACGTTCTTGAGTTCATTAGTTAGTCCAAGATAGGTAAGAAAATATTGGTTGTATGTAGTTTGTCTAACTGTATTTGCTTTTTTTATTTTCTTATTTTATAAACAGAATAGTAATATGAATTGATATGCTACTTGACATCTCAGTTAACACTTTAAGTAACAACAATCATTCGTCATCGCATACAAAAAATATTATTAAAAAAAAGAAAAAAAAAATACAAAAATATGAGGTATTATACAAAAATCCATATGTTAACAAAAACTATACATAGGTAGACTATACATATTAATAAAGAATTTTAAGAACATACTAGATGGAAGTCTATTATACCAATGAAAATATTCTCTATGAATAAATCCTAAATTAACTAACTTATCAGCACACGCATTCCCTTTACGAAAAATATGAATAACCCTAAACCTGATTTTTCCACAATATTAAGATAAGTATTTCATCGATTACGAAACATTTAAGGAACATTTGTCCTAACAGTAAACACAGCACAAACCAAAGCTGGTTATTCCAGATCTTGCGTAATATTTTTTCATTACATTCAATTTATATATATATATATATATATATATATATATATAATGTTATTTTTTTAATATTTTTAGACGCGTCGTGTATTAGATCATATGTAAAAAAATAGTATTTCTGTTTAATCTCAATGATACCTTAGTAAGTAGAGTTCCATGCCTTTTAATAATTGGTGTATTTATATTGTTTTAATTATAAAAAAAATTGATTTTCAAATATGAAAATCTCATCACCAAAATTTTTAAACATCATTTTATAATAAAATTTAAATCATAAAAAATAAAATGTATTAAAGGACTAAGATCTTATCTAATAATAATATTATTTTGTAAAATATCGATTGTATTGGTATTAGTATACATTTTATACTCAACTCCTTAATAACATTTCTCTTACAAAAAGAAAATTCGGGAGTGAAGTTATATTATGGTACACATGTTTTTATTACAATTGCATCAAAAGATGCAAATATTATTTTCTTTTTGAACAATTTGATTGTCTCGTCCAAGAAATTTCCTTGTTAATTTTCCTACACAGTAGCATTCTCCGACCTCATCATCACCCAACAACCTTGAAATTGACCAAAACTATAAAGAGCTCCTTACAAATGAAAAAACTTCTCATGGTCCCAACCCATAGTTCTCCATCAATCACTCCTCACCCTCCTGTCATGTTTCTATGTGGTCTCCAATTTATTATTATTTAAAATATAATTATAACTAATTAATATTAATATAAAATTGTTTATTATTAATAAAAAATAATTTAGCTATTAATAGTTTTTTAGTTTTTAAAATAATATTTTATTTTTATTTAATAATTAATAATTTTATAGTAGTGAAGTATTTCTTAAAGCATTTTTATAACTTATAGACATGTAGAAACTTTCAATTTTCTTTCAATCGAAACAATGAATGAGTTGAAACAAACACGAGTATTAATCTTCTTGATTTTTTTTATCAAATGTTTTAATTTTAAGTTAAATTATAACTATTAAGTATTAAGTTGTCTTGCAATATTACAAAATACATAAATAACAAGTGAGATATTGATGTCATGTCACATGTCATATCTCTATGTTTATGTTATCAACTACATTGTTAATATTCTTAGCTTAAGGCTAGGAAGGGTCTGATTTTTGGGTTTTGCAAGTATAAGATGGTGGGATTGGCAGTGCAACGAAAATCTGTTTTGAAAATAAATCACCAAGTTTGCAGCATCAATGCAAGTGCTATTAAATGGCTTGGAGAGGAAGATGAAGATTATAATGATATTAAGATATACTAGACATTATATTAAGATATATTTACTTGAATCTTATTTTATAATAAGATTGAATTAAATTTAAAGTTTATTTTTTAATATAATATATCAAAGTCATTTAAAATTTATTTGATGAAAGTTTTATCAATTATTTTGTTATCGGTTATCTATAAATATATAATTTTACATACAAATTATCATTCTGAACGTGAAAAAATATATTAAAAATTTTATATCTAATGAGAATAAACTTAGATAATATTAGATGACTGCAGAATACTTTTAAGTGAGGGTTGTGATTAATAATTAGATATGTTACGTGAGGGAAGGTGTGTGAGCTAAAATCATATTAAACAAATAAACTTCACTTAATGTATTAATTTCTCATTTAATTAAAGTTGTGAGATCCTATACAACTTAACAAAATTGGCAAAATCATTTTAACAAGGTACAACTTTTAGTAGACACATTTTCAGTCTAGTACAAAGTTATATTATATGACACGACTTGTATTATAAAATGGTCTCAAATTATTTATTTTGATATACTCGAAACATTAGAGTATATGAGTGAAAAGCCACGTCAATAGCAACAATAATTGATACGACATTCCAAGAAAACTTGATGTTCTGTAGCAAACATTTTCTGCAAAAGAGACACTAGGGTGGGTCCCATTGTGTTATCTATTTTGTAGATTATGACGATGCGTGGCGATTTACTCACGTTACGACAAAAATAATTCAGCCTAATTATATAGCCTTTGCCCTACAGAGAATAACTAGGGTTCTCTTAAAATTCTACACTATATATATAATATCTACTCTTCAATCATCAAACCAATAATTCAACTTTGCAGTATTCAAAAAATAAATATAATTATCATTACTATATTAGATATGATGATAGGGATAAATTAGTTGTTAATAATAATTATTGGTTTCATCATTTTTAATGTCAATTTTTTCAATAATTATTATTATTTTATTATTTTATTATTTTATTCTATTATTACTCTTAAGAGATTATTTCTGACTAACACATTTTTCTTCCATGTTATACTAAATAAACAGATTATTTTAAAATGTTAAAATAAATAAACATCAAGTATAAATATTAAAATATAAAGTATTTATTATATTTAAATGAACAAAAATAATATTAAATATTTAACAAATAAATTCAAACATTGTGTACATTAAATAAAACTGATTTTTTTGGTGTATTGTTTTAGAAAGATAAAGGTGTAATTGCAGTGAAAGGAACATTTTTAATATAAAATGCAGCAATCAATAACTAAAATAATTGTAAACTTACAGATATTAGAATACTGCATTACAAAGCAGAATAATGGAATGTTAGATGAAAGGCCCCAGAGAATGATTTGGTGTTTTTTTTTTTTCCTTTTACATATAATTAAGTATTTGTCGACGTTGTCCACAATTAATATTTCTTAGAAAATTATGTTCTTACAATCTCTTCTCTTTCACCACAATATCGTTTTATTGAATTATTTCTTTAATATTATTTGTTCTCTTACCAAATACAATCATATCAATTTACAACCAACACATCATGGGTAAGCTAATTATTCAAAAGAAAAAAAAAACACAACATGATATATAATACAAGATATACATATATTAATCACACATCACTCACAATTTAGAAAATAACACAATAAATTACATTTAAATGATTTCTATTCAATAATACAAAAATCTTCAATCTTATATCAATTACTAAATAATTTGTTACATTTAACATTTTTCAAACTACTAGTCTTAAATATGTTTTATTAAACACTTACATATAGGTCATCAAAAGCAAAATATTATCATCAATAGTCCATCTTATAGAGTGGTTCATTGTACCTAATTTGTATACATCTCATCATGAATATATGTATGTGTATTTGTCGATGGAGTGTGTGTCAAACTACATATTCATATTATCGTTTAAACATTTTTTTTATCAGCAATGACAAATATATAAATGCGAACCACTTTAGGGGTGGAACAACCCATATTATTCTTTAAACATAAGATCACCAAATGCATATTAGTCGAGTGAGCTTCTCTCGCTTCATTGACTTTTCTCCCACACATCGAGAAAGACTTCTTCATAACTTACTAACCTCGAGTAGAATCATTTTCAAAAACTTCCATCGAATGATGAAGAAAAGATAAAATATGAAAGATATTAGAAATAAAGAGACTATAATCTACCTTGATTGATGTTATTGTCAGGAAAAAATTATGAGCCAAAAATAACTCTTATATTATGTTTAAACTGACTCATATTACTAATTACACTCAGAAGAAGTAATATATTATTAAGTTAAATATTTTAATCCTACTTAAATTCAACACTATGTACACAAAATGTATATTATCATACTCCAACATATACATCCATTCAATAACAATAATTTCACACATCTAAATCAATATCTCATAGAAATAAAGATTATAATTAACTTCACTTATTTTTTTTAAGTATAATGTATGTTAGCAAAATTGTTTCTATGCGCATTCATAAGTCTAACTTTGTGCTATTAGAACTTCCAGAATTTAACCATACACCACCATCACCTTCTCTTAATAATTCAAATAAAAAATAGTTAAATAGGTTCAATCAATTACATTTTCTTAATAATACAAAGAAAAGAAGTTAAATGTGTTTAATCAATCACCTCCTCTTAATAATCCAAATAAAAGAAGTAAAATAAGTTGAATCAACAATAGGAAATTCATTGCTTAATCTAATCAAGAATTTGTTTAGACGATCTTGATGTTAATTGCTACATTTTAAGGAATGTACTTTGTTATAGAAATATAGTGAGAGTTTAAAAATGATATAGATAAATTTATAGAAAGATACAATTTCTAATGAAATAAATAATGAAATTTTATTAGTTATATATTTGTAATTTTTACTTATCTATTTTTAAATTATATTTTTAGAAAAAAATTATAGATTTTACAAGTTTGCAATGTCTCAACCCATGTGAAGATTTAATGTCTTAAATAAGATCAAACTAGTGACACTCAATTAAAATAATTCCAACTAAAGTCAAGTCAATGATATTTCAACTAAGTTATGTATCTACTCAGATTGATTTAACAAAACCGCAAGTAAAAAAATAATATAGATAAAAAACATAAATATAAAAGAAAAGAGTATATAATTTCAATTTTTTACTTTTGTAAATGAAATTTGATATTTATAATTTTAAATAATCAAATTACTCACAAGTTTATAAAATTTTAATATTTTAAAAATACTCAACTCACATATTTTGTTATTAAACCTTTTAAATTTTCTGTTGAAAGTAAATACCCTCCAAAATTTTCTTATCAAACACACTATTATAGTTTTATAAAAAAAAAAAATTTAAAAATATTGTATCTTTAGTTTATTTTTATTTAGTATATATTAAACTATTCATTACCAATAAAAATATTGTTTTTTCACTTATTTTTTTTACTCTCTAGTTGTATTGTTTAATGTTGAGATGGATTACTGTAGACTGAGAGTCCGTGATATGAAATCCAAAATATATGTCGCCATCTACTTTTAAAATAGTTCAAATTGAATTTTATAATTATTTTGTTATGATTAAAATGTAAAGATTTAATAAAATTTTGCAACAATTAAATCTTCTATTTTCTAATTATTATTTTTCTCAATCTATTCTACAATGATTAAATTATATTATTTTTAAAAATAAAAATACAATAAATATTATTCGATAGATGACCTGTTTAAATTAGTAAACATATATTAATTGAGAATTATTGGTTGATGTAAAAGGTGAAAATTATAAAACTAAACTATGAAAATAACTGAAAATGGAAAAAGGAACGACCGACACGAAATTATGAAAGTTTATAAATTTGGTTATTTTTATATAATTTTGTATTGAAAAATTGTAAATTTGTTGAGTTGCTGTTCTGTTTAATTTTTCTTGCTAGTTACTTTGAATTTTATCATATTTTCTTATATGTTTTATATGTAAAATAAATAAATAAAATTAAGTTTTAATTTTTTTATAAATTCAGATACTTTTAATTAAATATCTATTAAAAAAATTCTATTATATTAATTATCTAAAAAATTTATATTTTTAATTAAGTCTTTATCATCAAATAGAATTTTGTGATAATTATCTGAACTTTGACAATAAAAAAATAAAATTCTTAAATTTTAGTTATTTTTATTAAATGAGATTATTTCGTGTTTCGATTGATTTGATTTATTTTCTATATTTAATTTAAAAATAAAATGATATCATTTTTTATAAACATAATCAAAATTTAAATATTTATTGTTGAGTTGTCTAAATTCGTGGTGTTATAATTGAGACAACAAAATCCAAAAATTACATTAATTATATAACGACCAAATCTAATAAAAACTTAATTAAAAATAAAAAGATTTTAAATATTTAATAGAACAAATTTTTATAATAAAACTTAATTAAAAAATATCTAAATCTATTAACTACATAAAATTTAATTATGTAATTTTTCATATACACGTAAGTAATAATGATGCAAAATAATGACTATATCATATAAATCAAAAAATAGAGACTCAATAAAAAATATAAAACTTCTAAAAAGTTAATAAATTTTTTTTTAATAAATTTAATTAGAAATACTTAAATTTATAAAACAAATTAAAACTTAATTAAACTAATGGTAAAATCAAAGAGGCGTGGTTGCCATTCTTAGATACGGTCAAGTCTTAATAAAAAACATTTGTTTTGAACATTCTGTTTACAGTATTTTGTAATAAATAAAACTAATACATTTATTTATAAGAGTAATATATCCATTGATAAATAAATAATTTTATTTTAATATATATGTATATATATATTTATTTTATTTTTTAAATTATAGTTATTTTCAGATGGAGAAAAAAAACATATAAAAAATAAACGAACACTACAATCTTAATTAATAGAATAAAAAGCCATCATACTGGTCTAATATGGTCAAGAAATTGAATTTCAACCATTATAATTTACACTACTTTATTACCCAAATCCCTTTTTCACGTAAAAGTACGATAATTACTATAAACAGACCACTAACGCGGTTTTGCCTAACACAAATTTTAAAGTGGAAGACAACACTTTTATACATATAAAAAAAATAATCTTTCTTTTCAATTTTTTATCTAACCACTTTAATAAATAATTCCCATTAAAGGAAGCTAAAGAATTATTTTTATAGTAAATTCACTTATTCTTTATATATATATATTTTTTCTTTATCTGAATGAATTTAATTAAGAAGACATTTTAGGTTTTGGGGTCTCTCAATCTTATACAACATCCACTTATTCTTTATATATAATATTTATGTATAATAATTCTAAACAATTTTTGTTATATCTCAAATTATAATACATACTAAATTCATTAATTTTGTAAAGATTTTTTAAATTAATAAGCAGTAAAAAATTTAAGGTTTGAGGCTACATAAATTATCCATACACAAAATAAAAATCCCCATTTAATTTTATGATATGCAAAACCCATCTTGCAACACAGTAATTGAGAATGAGATTAGTCGAATGAAAAAACAACTCTCTCGTGAAAAAAAACTCATTAAATCAAACTCACATTATATTTTTTTCCCCAACTTAACATATATGCCAATAATCATTATTATTTAGATAACATAGTCTCGTCTTTATTAATCATTATTACTATATGAAAGTCATAATTAATTATTAAAAAAATAAAAAATTTTATTTACTTATTTTCTACAAAAACACATTTTATTCTTACTAACACAAGTATAGATTTTGAGAATGGTCTATATAAACTTGATGAAATATTAACCTACCATAAAGTTCTTTGTTCATTAAGAAAATTATGTAGACTGAATTTGTAAGTGTGAACGGTCATCTTTTCCTATTATAAACTTTTTGAAAATTTACTTATTTTACAAGTTAAAAAATAATATTCACACTTTTTTTTTATTCTGATCGAAACGAAACACTTCTTAATAATGTTCAATTTCTATTTATTTATTATTTTTTATTGATAAAAATCGGATTTTGATTTGTCCAAGATATAAATAAAAAATAATGTGTTTCCTAGAAATTTCTTATTACCATGTATGCTATTATAGATATATCTCTCAAAAGTTTTACAATCTTTTAACACTAAATATATTATTATTATTATTATTATTAAATTTAAAAAATTGATTTATATTTATTGTTATTGTCTAAATATAATAAAGGAATATTGTTCTTATACCATTGGCTCATTCCTTTTAGAATATGTGTGGGGACATGTCGTGTTGACTAGGGTTAGAAGATTGCAATGATGGAGGACCACCATACCTACACATGCAAGCTTGCATGCGTCCAATTTCATATTACTCATTTCTTCTTTTCTTCTTTTCCTTCTCACCACAAACAAACAAACAAACAAACCCTTGCTCACGCTTGAAATTGATCAACATTCATGTAAATAAAACCACCTCTTTTTAGTCTGCATACGATTCAATGTCACCTTCGGAAGTTCTTGGTCTTCGGTTTTTCATTCAGACGGAATATGTACGCAAAATTTCATCCGAGGTTTAAGTATGTTATGTAGTAAAAAAGAAAAAAAAAATATTTTGATGGTCCATGACTTATTTGTGAAATGTGTTTTTTTATAAGGATTTTAATTTATTCTATTATTTGTGGATAAAAAAATTAAATAAATAAATAAGTTAAACTCTTATTTAATGAGTTTAGATTAATCTATATATTACTATCAATTTATGCAAAAACTCAACTTGTGTACACTACAAGAAAATTGATCAATTTATATATTATAAGAAAATTGTTAAAAAAATAATTTTATATACTAAAATAATTATTCATTATATTGATTAAATTAGAAACTATTTTATAAATTATAAAATTATTAATATCAAAAGTAATTTTTATTATTAATAAAAAATTATAAAATAATTTCTAAATTAATATCTAATTATTAATTATTAAGATCTTAATTATTAATTATTTGTGTTCTAAATTAGTCTTTATTAGTCTTTTAGAGACTAATTTAAAATCTAAAATACTAATAATTAAATTTTTAGAAACTAATTTAAAAACTAATTTAAAAACTATTTTATAATATTATTAATAATAAAAATTATATTGGATACTAATAATTTTTAGTCACTATATTAATATCTAATTTAGTTAATATAATGATTAATTATTTTTAGTTTCTAAATTTAATTATTATTTAATACTTTTTATGGGGTTGAGTTAGGCTTAAAGTCCACTTCGTAATATGGTATCAGAGCCATCTCGAGCCTATCCTAACGAGTATTTGTTGGGCTTATCAGGCCACCCGCTATCGGGCCGCTATCGGACCACCCATAATATATAGTCTCACGCACGAGCTGGTAGTCTCGGCGTGAAACGATACATAGGTAGACTATACTTATTTATAAAAAATTCTAAGAACAGGCTGGATGAAAGTTTATTATACTTTAAAAATATGAGTTAAAAATTAAAAAAAAAAAACACTTTAAAAGAATGTTTGAAACCATTATATAGTGACTCGTTATGGGTACTATAGGCAACACGAGAAGTATATAAATTAGCGAGCATTAAAAAGGTAAGAAAGGCATTCAGTGAAACTCACAGGTATGAATTCAAATGCTATGGGTATCCCTCACTTTCTTGCCATACCTTTCCCAATCCAAGGGCACATCAATCCCCTTCTGCAGTTCGCCCAGGATTTGGTCCCATACGGCTGCAAAATCACCTTCTTGAGTTCAGATGAAAACTTGCAGAAACTGAAGAGGGCAAGGCATGGCAAAGCGATGGACTCAGACATAAAGTTGGTGTCTCTCCCTGACGGTGTGGATCCTGAAGATGATAGAAAGGACCAGGCCACTGTTATTTCCACCACCATCAAAACCATGCGTGCTATGCTTCCCAACCTCATACAAGATGTCAATGCTTTGGACACTCACAACAAGATTTCTTGCATTATTGTCACCAAGAATATGGGATGGGCTCTCGAAGTTGCCCATCACTTGGGAATCAAAGGGGCTCTTTTCTGGCCAGCCTCAGCAACTTCTCTTGCATCCTTTAACTCCATTCAGACCCTTATTCATCAAGGAACCATAGATTCCGAAACTGGTAAGAAACAAATAAACCCTTCTTTCATCAATTTGCTTATCAAATTTGTCAAGACACTAATCATATAAGTGTTTTTTATAGATTGTTTGTGGAATCAATCTTCCAACTTGAAATCCTAAGAAAATACAAAATTCAATTACTCACCTTTGCATTCATTGTACCAGTTTATTAGAGTTTTTTATTCAAACCAATAAATCATGAATATTTTATATAATAAAGTTAAAACACAACTTGTAACTTAAAACTTTAAACAATGAACGTGTGATTTTTTTTTTATATATATATAATACTCTTCAAGTTTTGATTGAACTCACATTTCAAATCCTATGATAAATGAAGAAAAATACATTTAAAATTGCTAAGATAAATGAAGAAAATTTGAGTGATTATGAATTGATTAGTACTTTCCTATATTATTCTTGTCATATGCTGCCAAATTGTGTTGCGTCGTTTATTGGTCTGGTTTTGGAGACTTTTCATCATTGTACGAAGCTTTACATCGTTTCCTTGATGGCTTAACTTTTAGAATTAGTTTTAGGTTAGATTAAACATTTACACTTTATACTTGGTACAAATGGAAAAGTCCGACATTATTATTTTGTTGTTATTAGACTCTATCAAAAATGTTGTTTAGAAATCAATTCTTACTTTTCATAAAGTTTTAATAATGATAGATTTTGCTAAGTTGTCCACCACTTAATATTTTTGAGATAGCATGATATAAGCAAAATCTAGAATTCCAAACTCTAGAAAAGGACACAGATAGATTGCAGTTTTACTTCTCGTATTTATACTTTGTTTTAAATCTTACTTTTTAATTGTATCAATTAAATTTCATAGCCGATAAAAAAATTAATTAAGTTTCATAGACATAAATTAGATTCCATAAGTACAATAATCCGTGATTACCCAATTGCTTAAATTGATTTTTTTTTTTTGCATATTTGAGATACTTACAATTTTATTATTTTAATCCCTAATGTATATATTATTTCATATAAATCAATAAAAATGGTGTTGGCCTATTCAATGGAGGATAAAAATTCTACTGCTGTAATATATGAAATATGCATTTGATTAAATTGAAACTAACATATCAAAACTACGCGTTTGAGATATTTGAGAATCTAATTAACATAATTAAAATCTGAGATATTAAAATTTCAATAATTATAATATATAAAACACTAAAAGTGTACTAAACTCTTTTTAAAATTATATTACAAATCACATATTAATTAAAAACAACAATGAAATCTTACTATTTAAAATACTAAGTTAAACTTAAAATTAACTTCTCACTTTTTCACTTTTTCATTAGAAGAATTCAAATTCTTCTTATGAGATTAAATAAAAACAAAAAGTAATATATATATATATATATATAATTATATATATATATATATATATATAATTGTTAACTGTTGTATCTCAACTGAGTTTTGATTATTATTAAAGTTATAGAAGATAATATAAGTTAAGCTGTTATTGGATTATGACTTCATCACCTGCAGTTGCTT
>Ga0123342_1002968_pt1 | contig 27786 bp, 33 predicted proteins | sample Turbeawhitnodule_FD_89960 | JGI IMG/M metagenome (GOLD analysis project Ga0123342, IMG submission 89960) | Root nodule microbial communities of legume samples collected from Mexico - Turtle bean Mexico white nodule | ecosystem: Host-associated > Plants > Roots > Nodule | place: Mexico: Nepantla... | reverse complement strand
CATAGGTGATGAAATCAAGTAGCGTCAAAAGCTGCCCACCGTCTGCCATCTTCAGGGTCGCATTGCCCGCGAAGTTGTGCAGTGTGACCCCGGCCCGCATCTTCAGCGGAACGGGCGCGAGATAAGTCCCGGTCGGGGTGACGGTAGGAACGCCGAGCGCATAGGCCAAATCAATCGCCGCTTGCCAGTCCCCGCCACACCAACTCGTGTTGATATTCTGGCCGTCATAGACGCGCACCCACGCGCCGTTTGTTGCGTCGATAGCGTCTGCCTTGACGTAGACGGCCTCCGTGGTGTCAGCGGCTACCTGCGTCGAGAAATCGCCCTCTTGCCACAGGAACTTGCCTTCCCGCCCGGCTTCAGACAAGAAAGCTCCAACATGGACGCAAGTGTCCATTGCCCTGAGATCACTCAGGGTCGCCGGGTATTCGCACATTATGGTTAGCCTTTAGGAGATGTTACGGCCAGATGATCGCCGGCAGTTCCAAGAGGAATGCCTCGACGGTGGGCTGATTGCGCTCTGCGGCCTGCACCTTCGCAAGCTCGCTGTACGTGTACCGCCAAATATTGTCTCGCCACGCGACAAAAGCTGCGGCCTGCGCCGCCCAAGTCGAAACCGTCGACGTAACGTAGGACGCCAGTGTCACGCCGTCGTTGAATTGCTGTTCGCGCGCCGTGTTGTCGACGAGCGCCTGGATAGCGGATCGATAATCGTCGACGGTTGGCACCGGAGCCACAAAGCCGGGTTCCTGAGTCGGATCCCAGCCGTAGTCTTCCTTGGCCATCCCCTTGGAGCAATCGAATACGATTCTTCCGATCATCGATCAGTACTCCGCGTAGAGGGTTGCCTTACCGGTGGAGAACGTCACAGTTCCGGCCAGCGATGTGATCCGCAACTGGGTCAACTCCGCGCCGAGGTCTTTGTAACTCCGACCGCTGACAGATGAGCCGGTGCTGTAGGAGCCGTCATGCACCATGTGCCACTCGTTGCTGTCACCGCGAACGAATTGAGCGACAGAGGCATCAAGTGAGTAGGCGGCCGTCCCGCCAGGATGCAACCCAAGTCCGGTGGTTTCACTTACCGTCGCGTAGGATGGTGTTGTGGATACGCCAACGCTCGACCCGACATACCCAGAGTTCAATATCCCGCCCGAAGTCCCTAGCCTGACAATGCCCGCCCACGATCCGCTGGTTGTGATGCCGCGCATAACGAGGATTAGGCGCTTCACGCCAGCGGGAATGCCCGTGAAGTCAACGGCCGTTCCCGACGTCATATTGACAGTGCCAATCTTGATCGGCCCGGACGCAGAGGCGACGTGTCGCTGCACCCGCCAATTTCCCGAGCCAAGCGACACGACGTCGACACTGCTGCCGGCGGTGATCGCAATATCGGCCCCAGTCGGGGTGATGAGCGAAGTCGCGTTGTATGTCAGCGTGAGTGCCGCGGCGAAATAGAGCGTCCGCGTCGTTCCCGCCCTAACCGTTCCCAACGACGTGATCGTGGTGGTTCCGGTGATGCGGATGTTGCGCGACTTTACAGCGCCGATGTCGGTCGTTGCTGCAGAGGCGACATCGACAAGTGGCTGCGGCGCAAGATCGACGCGATCATTGGTGGTGTCGACGACAGCCACCAGGATATCGGCCGTCCCGTCATAGAACCAAAGGCGGGTTTCGTTGGCAACGCTGGTGTCTTCCCAGATCGTACCGGCCACCGCATAAGCTGGGCGAGACGAGCCGGAATTACCAGAAAGCAGCGCGTCTAAGCTGTCGTCGATGCGCTGCGCCATAACTGTGGGGCTGGCCGGGCCGACAAGCGGCACGCTCCAGGTGGTTGCTTGGCTCATTGTACTGATCCATATCCTTTTGCGACGTAGTCGAATGTTCGCTGAACGGCAGCGCCGCTCGCGTTCCGGAAAATGATTGCGAAACCACCGGCATCCTTGCCGGTGATGTCGTAGTAGTCTCCGGTTTGAAGTCCTTGCGCCGAGATCGAGACGCCGCTCAAGACGAAGTACGGCGGTGTGAACGTGATCGTGCGGCCACCGACCGGGACCACGAGGTCGTTTTCGGCGATCACCCTGTCCGGCATGTCGACCGTGACCGCCAGCCCTGTGACAACGGGAGTGACGTCAAATTGCAGAGACTGCAATCTTGCCCTGAACCTATAGCCACGAGCCACGACATCGGCGGCAATCAACTCGGTCCATGAACTCCAGGTCGGAGTTCCTGTCGGGTCGTCATTGGTGGTTGATATCTCCACGGTGACATCCCAAAGGGATTCGGACGCAGACCCGAAGAAGTCGGGCGTATCGAACCAGTCTGGACGCGAGAATACCTCTTCGCTTGTCAGTTCACCGAAGGCTATGACCTCTGCCGAAACGCGTGAGGTGTACACTTGCCCCAGATCGATGATGTTCTCGAACTCGTAGATGCCTTCCGAGGGGAAGCCTCCTCCGGACAGGAAGAAGTCTGCAGGCGCGAAGAAGTCAGTGAGGGCGAAGACATCACCCCCGCTCTCCAGCCTCAGTTGGCCGGAGGAGACAGAGACGTCGGTCTTTGCGCCCAAGAAGCTCGGAGCATCCTGCATAGCCTCGACGGCATTGAACGCGGTTAGTGGGTCGACAGTAGTCGATACCGCAACGGCATTGGCAGACTCCGGTCCTCCATAGGAAAACGCTTTGATCAAGTACGTTCCGACCATGGCCGGGACTTGGAGTGAACTCCCGATGACGTTATCGCGAAGCAGCGAAGCGGATTTCCATGTCGCCCCGACTACAGATGGAGTGAAGCGAATCTGATAGTGGCTTATGACCTCGCTCGCCTGCGGGTTCCACTGCAGCGTCGCAATGTCGCCGGCAATCGATACACGGAATCCCTGCACGTCTTCCGGCGCTTCCGCGAACAATCCGGCAACCATCGTCTCGGTTGCCCAGTTCGACATCTGACCGTTTGAGAAAACAGCACGGACGCGCACGTCGTAGGCGCCGGGTGCCATCTCAATCAAATCGACCGTCGGACCCGAGGACCGCTGAGATATCGACCAGTTGTTCGTACCCTTCACCGCGTATTGCGTAATGTAGGACGAAACGGTCTCCACCTCCGGAGCCACCCATGCGAGGCGGATAAGGGATTGGGCGTCCGCCTTTGACCAAATGGTTGCGACGTAGGTGATCTGGCGTGGAACATGTGCACGATAGTCAACGATCGGCGCTATCCCGGTCTGGAACGGCGGGATATCTCCCGTATCGGCCTCCAGGATACCCGGCGCATCGTCGACCAGCTCGAGCTTGGCGGACAAGTCTGCCTGCGGCATGATGCTCTTGACGCGGAGAACAACGCTCTCCATGCCGTTCTCGCCGAACTGAGCCAGGTCGCCAACCGCAGGCAATGCGCCCGTGTCGGAGAACGTGAACTGCGTGAACTCGCCATTTGTACCTGCCACGGTGCGTACCAGCGACGAGCCATCTGCCAGCCTGAAGCGGAAAGAGTAGTTCTTACCCGCCTCCATCGGCATTGCATCGTCGAGCGTCACGCCGTTGACCGCGACTGCTTTGACGCGCGCTGCCCCCAGACCCCAAAGCACGACGTCATGATTGACGCGCACCCTGTCGCCCCTAGTGCAGACCAGATGCTCAAAGTCTGTGGTTAGCGAGTAGGTCTCGCGTTGCAGACGAAGCTGGGCGATGTGATAGCGACCGTGGCGCCATACCAGATCGGAACTGGTGACACCTGGAAAATCCAAACCTTCGAACTTGGTCGCGTTGGCTTCCGTATAGCCATCGTCATAAACCACGCGCTCGTCGTTCAGGAAGCCGTTATCGCGATTGATGAAGTTGACACGGAATCCATGCGGAAGATCTGCATAGGCTCTCGTAGATGAGAAACCGGACGAGTTGCGCGGCGTGAAGTGCTGCACAATGTCGGAACCGGCAACATCCCATACGACTCCCCACTTGCCATCGCGGAACGAGACAGAAGCTCGGCCAGCGGCTGCGATCTCGGTCAGCCGATCGTAGACCGACACTTGATCGGTCGCGACGAGGTCAAAGGTAAAACCCTCGCTGGCGCAGTAGTTGTGCCAGTCCTGAATGCTTTCGAGATCGATCGACTCGTCGGCAACCGGGCGAGCATTCGCGTTGCCCTGCAGCACCTGACGAAAATGATCCGCAGGATTGCGGGTGATCTGATCTTCAGCCCACCACCCGCCATTCCACGCCCGAATCAACGGCGCGGCGATGCAGTTCAATTGGTTGACGGTGCCGTTAAGCTCGTTACTTGCCTTGATGCGGAGCGCGATCAGGGTCAGGGGCTTGCTGAACTTTATTGGCGCTTCATACCGGCGCCCGCGGAGCGCGGTCCAATATGTCGCTTCTGCCACAGTGTCATCACCCACGTAGTCGGACGATACTTTGCGGATCCTGACGTCATACTTGCCCTTGGTCACGGCCGCTGCATAAGAGCGGCGGATGGCCTGTGCCGAGTTGGCATATGCCTCGACAACTCCGAGCGACACCCATGCGCCCGAGTTCGCCGGCGCGTACTGGATTTCGAGTTGCACCAGGTAGTTGACGCGATTTCCGTCTGACTTCTTGTAGCGGTAGACACCATTCGGCCAGCTGATATCGACAGAAAATTCGTCGACGTCGTCCGCAGTCGTCCTTTGCACCCATCCGCTGGGGTTATCCAGAAGAACGGAAATGCTCTCCTCGTAGACGGGTAGCGTGTAAAGGGTCGGCGACTGGACCGTATGGTCCGGTATGATTTCGTAGGTCAGCCCCTCGAACGCGGAGATCGGAGTTTCCGCAATCCGGACGTCGCTGATGCTGACTGGGCCATAGCCCACGCAAAACAACATTCGGAGATACTGATCGTCGCCGGAGATCTCTGTGTATGAACCGGCCGCGTAGGGTGGAGAGATGCGGTGAACACCGAAGATTTCTGGCACCGCATTGTACTGCGCCGCCTCGTTCTGCGAGCCGCCGATCGAGTAAAGCGTCTTGGTGTTGTCGGCCGCCTGCTGCTGCGGTTTCGCAACCGGAAACAGCGCATTGATTGCGAGCGACCCGGCCATGGTGATGCCCGCCGCAATAACGCCGGTGACCGCCGTAGCAGCCGCGCCACTTAGTCCAAGGGCGCCGATCAGCGGTCCAGCTAAGTATGGCGCGAAGATCGCCGCAGCAATTGCCACAATGGCGCCCAAAATCGACCGAAGCGCACCCTTGCCGGGCACCTTCACAATCGAGACGACAGCGCCGGACTTCACGCGCACGCGCGCCCAGTTCTTAAACTCGATCGAGTGCCCGTTGACCGTGACGTACAGCCGCGAAGGCTCGATGCCGCACTCTTCGATAATTTCGGTAATCGACAGGCCAGCCGACAAGCGGACGTGCTCGCGCTGCTGGCGCAGAGGCGAGCGACGCAGATAAACGTCAACGCCTTCGCCCGGCGCGAGGATTTCAACCGGCGCCGTCGCTGGTACTAGCTGCATAGCTCTGCCTTATTGATTGAGGCGATAGAACCCGGAGATTCGGTTTCGCCAGCGCATGTCGCCAATGCGATCGATGACGGAAGGATCAGGCCCCTCGCTATGGAGCATGCGGCCTTGACCGAGGAACACGCCGACGTGGCTGTCGTGCCGCCCTGCCCGCATCAGCACGCCGTCGCCTGGCTGTGGTGTGTCCACCTGCTGCCAGAGCTTCTCGCGCTCCACGGCCATCAGCGGCGCTATAGCTTGGTGGCGAAACTCGCGAGCATCCATCTCAGCGGAATAGGCCGGCACCGGAGTGCCGAGCACGTCGCGATAGTAGAGAAACAGGATGCCCCAGCAGTCAGCACCGGTGTATTCACGCCCGTGGGGCACGTAGGGGATGCCAATGAACCGCTCTAGGGACATCAGAACAGACCTGGAAAACTGCCGGGCGTGAACAACTGCGCCGGGTGCGGCTCGTTGATGAGCGCGTCGGCCACCAGCGTTGCTGAGATCTTGCCGTCGTCCATCGCGACATCCGAAAGCTGGAGCGCCGGCAGTTGAATCTCGACCGTATCCAGATCACTAGCCAGCACGAGCTCCACCTTGATATTCGCCGGCGTCGCAATGCTTCGCAGAATGGCAACCAGCGATCGATCGGTATTGTCCATGCTTAGCTGGACACGCGGCGGGCTGTCGCTCCTGTCGTCTGGCAGAGTGAACTCGAACGGCAGGAAGAGATATTCATTGCTTCTGCTGGTCGTTCCGTACACCAGCGGATCGTCGGAGAGGCGCTCGGTTGGATCGCTCGAGAGGTAGATCGGCGTGCCGAGGTCCTCGTGTGTCACCGTAAGGAGACAAATGACAACCTCGTCCGATTCCTGCGAGTAAAGCCCGGCGATGAAGCCGGACGACAGGTTGCGGGCCATTGTGTTTCCTTGTTAGGGCAGGACTTCGAGCATGATGGAGACGTGCCACATGTTGCCATCTAGCGTGGCCTTGTGTGGCTCCCTCATCCGCACAAGCAGATCCGGGCCGCCAAGCCTATCGTGGAACGTGAACGCCTTGGCGCCATCCAGCAAAGTCGTTTTGACGAAATTCCAGAAGATGCCGTACTGGGCGTAGGTCATGACCATCTGGCCGCTTTGCGTCCAAACGTTCGCCGTCGTGCGTCGTCTGGATTTCGCAGGGCCGACGGAGTTCTGAGAGCGCAGAACATTGTCCGCGCCCCCTTCTTCATATGACGTTGTCGTAAAAAAGCATGGCAAGGTCGAAGGCCAAACGGGAACCGTCATCGTCTTGCGAGCCCTCCCTTCAGGCCGAATTGCGAAGCCATAGCCCCGCGCGAGCGAGATCCAGGCGTCGACATCTTGTCAGCAACCAATTCGTCGATGACGACGTCGATCTGCGTTCCGTTCGATGTCTCTCGAGACTGCTGCTTGATCTGCGCCGACGAGTTGTTCTGGATGTTGACGACGACACCGCCGCCGCCTGAACCACCCGACGCACGAGATGCGCTGCCACGAACAAGACCGCCGCTTGCAAATCGCGCAATTGAACCGGAGTTGATCGCGTCCAGCAGGCGCCGATGCCTTCGCGTCGACGACGCGTTGATGACGTACTCCCCATTGGAAAGCATCGCCGGGACATCGTCGCTGGTCGGCCCGCCTGGTCCGGAAACATGGCCGCCGTCGGCGTAGAGCCCGATACCGCCGCTCGCCGCAAGGGTTGCTTGCGCGCCAATGGGGGTAAATGCACCACCTCCGAACAGCTTGCCCAACCAATCGAAGAACCCGCCGCCGGATCCGCCATTGGCTGACGCGCTACTGAGGGTGTTGCCGAATTGTCCAAGACCGTTTCCAAGTTGGCCAAGGCCATCGGTCGCGGTTCCGGTCGAAGTTGCTAGTTTGCCCAACGACGCGGCAGATTCCGTGGTTCGTCCCATCTGGACGTTGATGGCATCGCTTGCGCTACCCAAAGATTTTGTGAACTTATCGACATACTCGCTGCCGGTAGTTCCCAAGATATCGGATGCCCCGGCCCCCTTGGATAGCGGACGCCCGGTAAACCACACACTTGCCGCATCTTGCGGATTCCCGAACTTCGAGACAGACGCTCCGAAATACTTTTCGAAGACGGCATCTTGGGCGCTCTTGCTGGACAGGAATTCACTAGAAGTCAGCGACTTCCCAAGCGCTCCCTGTGTCCATGACGGAATGTTCGCGCCCATCACCTGATAGGCACCGTAAGCGCGATCACCCGATTTTGTAACCGGTCCTAGCGCGCCATAATTGCCGCCGCTCTCGATCGACTGAATAGCCCTAGCGTAGTCAGAGATGCTGCCCGACAAAGCGGTGACGGAACTAGAGGTGACAGAACCCGCCGCGCCCTTCGTTGATCCGCCGCTGAATAGTCCGCTAAACAGTGCTCCGAGACCGCTCCCATTGCTGGCAGCCGCGCCGCCAACAGACGGCGTTCCGATTAGCTGATTGACAAACGTGTCAATCCACCTGTCCCAGATCTTAGATGTCGCATTCAACAGCGAATTGCTGATGGATTCGGCAAACGCCTTCCCAATATCGCCGCCGTTGTTAAGCAAGGCGTCTTTGAAATCACCAAAGAACGATTTGAGCTCTGACCTGGCGTCCTCGATATTCAAGGACTTCCTTATCTGGCCGGCTTCGTTGCTGTTCAGATCCTCCGATAGGCCGTATTGGCGCAAAACCGTCGTGATCTGCTGGTCTTGCTTGGATAGCGAATTAAATCGCGCGTCCAATAGCAAGTCCTGCTGCAGCTTCAGCTTGTTGTAGGTGTCGGTCAGCTGGCCGAGCTGCCTGGTCTTCTCCTTGATGGCGTCGATTTCCGCCTGATCGACTTTCGTGCCATTGCGGGCCGCCTCATCCTTGAGGGCGCTGATCAGTTCGTATTCCTTGCGGAGCGCAACAGCAGCGCCGCCGGTCTTTCCGATCAGGTCAATCTCAAGCTGCTGATCAGGCAGGATACGTGGAAGGCCCATAGCCCGCTCACGCTGCGCATCGGCAAGTTGCCGCTCAGCCTGGAGGCGTGCCTCATAGCCAGCCATCGCGATACGATTTTCGCGATCGGTAGGATTCTCATCCGCATTGAACTGAGCTGCCGCCGATGCCTTAGCTGCGGCTTCTCGTTCGGCCACGGTTCTGGCCATCGCCGATTGTTTCAGCGCATCACGTTGCGCCTGCAGCTGCTGCGTCTGCGACGGTGTCCGCGCAGCCTTCTCATCGATCGCCCGCTGCGGGTTGAATACGCCGAGCGGATCAAGAGGCGAAAGCGTGCCGATCTGCGTGAGCAGATCCTTGGTCTTGGAGACCTCGGTGTTGAGCTGAAGGAATTCCTTCGCAGACTTGAGGATCTTATTGGCAAATTCATCGTATTGCGGGTTGATCCGCGCGATCTCCGAGATCGCGTCGATGAACTTCTCGCCCTCAACACGGCCCTTCCTAATCCCATTATCGAGATCCTGGAAAGCCGAAGCGAAGGGTTTGTAGTCAGGAAACAGGTTAAAGAACGCCTGCCCGCCCCTGCCTGGCGTCTGCATGCTGCCGAACTGCTTGCGAAGCTCACGCGCAGATTGGACCTGCTGCTTATTGAGCTCCTCGAGGCTGCCCTGTGTCGCAGCGGTCGCGACGGCCCTGTCAGCAGCGGAGTATGATCTGGCCTTCTCTTCGGCAACGCCATAGGCATCGCCGAGCGCCTTGATGTTCTCCTGGTGCTCCTTGAGAACCTCGTCGACGGTTTTTGCCGACTTCTCGGTCAGCTTGAAATACGCAAGCGCCGCTGCGCCTGCAGTTGCCAATGCGAGAGGCAGAGCGCCAACAGATGCTGCCGCCGCACCAGCGATGGCCGCGACATCCTTTAGGGCACCCTTGACGCCACCATTGCCAGCATAGAGCTGAGCAATCTGCGGACCCTGTTGCGCCGCGATCATGCCGAGTGGCATGCCGGACGCCAGTCCCTGCCCGATATCGAACGCCTGATAGCCAAGGTTCTGGCGACGGAAACCAGCATTGCCCCCAACGCCGCCGCCGGTATCATTGGCGGCCACGAGCGCGGCATTGCGCCCCTTTAGTGCCGCAGTAGATGCAAGCGCCGCCTGCCGCTCCCTGCTGATTGCTGCGGTCATCTCGTTGGCGGAGATGGCTCCGACAGCATGGGCGCGCTTAATCTCGGCTACGGCAGTCTTGTAGTTGTTGAGCGTCGCAAAGAGCGGACTGTACCGAGCGCGAAGCCTTTCAAGCTCCCTGCCCTGATCCGCAAGCGCGCCGGTCCACTCTTTCGTGGACTTCGTACCCAGGCCAACGATGCCATTGATGCGCATCTGAAGCGCGGTCGTGGAGGCATCGATCTTGGCCCCAGCAGCCTCGAATTTCTTGGAGATCTGCGCCGTTGACGTGCCGACGTCAGTGACAAACTTGTTTAGACCACGCTGCGCGGCCGACATGTCTGAACTGACGGTAAAGACCAGATTATTATCGTTGTCAGCCATGGCCCGCCCTAGAAAATGAAAAGCCCGCTAGGATGCGGGCTAAGTGCTGGACTGGCCGTACTTAGCCACCAGCTGGTCAATCTCGCTCGACTTCGGAGCGTCGGTTTCAGCCTCGCCCCCTTGCGCCTCGTTGTGGCCATTGATGGCCTCAAAGAACTCAGTGAGCGTCGCATCCCAGAAGTCGGCTGGCCGCCATTTCAGGCCGCCGATGCCAAGCCGCATCCACTGTCGCCATGGAAACGGCTTGTCATTTTCGTCTGGCTCGCCGTCTACGCCGCCTTGTCGGCGGCTTCCACGTTTCCCTCGTCGACCTCGAAGTGATGCGCGAGGATGGCGCTGAATGCCGCCGCGCAGGCCGGGAAGTGGCTGAGCTGCAGCTTCGTGATTGCCTCGATGCGATCTCCCTTGACGGTCAGCAATTCGAGGGCCGCCACTGTTGCGGCAACCTCGACGCCAGACAGGCGAAGGAACAGATCATTCAGGGACTTGCACTGCAGCCTGGTTGAAACGGCCGACAGGCCACCCATCGTAGCCGCAACCACGAGCTCGACGCCATCGATGACGAGACGCGCTTCGCCGCGCGCCTCGTTAACCGGGTATTTGTATTCCGTCATGTGTTCTCCTCAATGCAGGGATTAAGCTTCAGCGACGAACGTCAGGACATCGCCGGCCGTGAAAGTTGCGCTGAATTCCATGTTCGGCTCGACGTCGCCACTCGCGCTAAAGTCGGTTACGAACCATGAACCGGTAAACGTGCCGAGGCCGGGGACGATGACCTTTGCGTTGAAAGCGGTCGCGTTGATCACCTTCGACATGAACGCAGACATGTTTGCGCCGGCGACGTAGGCGCCGGAACCAGTGAACGTGCGATTGGCGATGCCTGGGCGGCTGGTCTTCTGAACCACGTTGCCAGGATTCGTGCAGTCCGGAATTGTGGTGTCGACTTCACCTGCCGAGAGGTTGAAGCTGCGGGTTTTCAGGCCACACAGGTTACTAAAAATTTCCGTTGGCGAACCCCCATCGCCTATTTGAATGAGCAAGGTCCTGCCGAGAACCTGACCGACTGAAGCCATAGTAATCTCCAAATTTTCATGGGTTAGCGCGGTTGCGCGTTTGGTGTGCCGCCCGCGCTACGCAGCCGGCTTTTCGACGTAGGCAACGAAATCGATGACCGCGTGCGAAGTGAGCCCGTCAGAATCGCGGAACACCCGCGTCTGTCGGTGATTGAGCGAAATCAGATGATTGGTCGCCAATGCGATCGGCGCCAAGTGGAGGCTTTCGACGACCGCGTCCGCAACGCGCCTAACCTCTGGAAAGCCTACCGTCGTCGACCAAGCGTGCATGGTCAGGTAAACCCGCCCGCCCGATACGCATGTGGCGTCATCGCGGAGCGTCTGCGCCTCGCCGATCGTCACGTAGGGAAAGGTGACGGGACTTGGCGGCTGGTCGTAGACCCTGCCGGATATTAGCGTCGTCAAAGGCGCATCTGCCTTCAGGCGCGTAACGAACGCACCCTGTAGTTCGAGTTCGACACTGGCCATAGATTATTTCCCATTGAACTCACGGAAGGCTTTGTTGATCGCCGCCCGCTTGATCTTGGCCGCCGTCGCCTTGAAACTGCGCATGGTCGGGAAGATGTGTGGCTGCGCGGGCGTGCCGGGGTGTATGTTACCATTGCCTTGGGCGAAATCTGATCGGCCCTTCACGGTTCCGCCGCCTGCTGCCGTATTGTGTGGCGCGGTTCCGAACTCCAACCACCTCCAAATAAAGGAGGCAAACAAACCAGCCGCATCCTTGTCCTTCGTCGGGTTGCTGCTAAAATCGAGCGCGTTTGGATGGTTCTTCAGGAAGTCACCACGCAGAGACTCTGCATATTCCAGAGTTGCGCCTCGAGGAGCCACGTCTCTAATCTTATCAGCAACTTCCTCGGCTATCTTCAGGTTGGCTTCCGTTGCGTAAACGAGCGCCTTTGGAACGATCGCCTGCAGATTTCTGGTTAACTGGGCGCGGCCTTGAACGCGGACTTTTAAAGCCATCAGGTAGCCACCCCTTGCGTCGCCATCATGTCGATCCAGGCGTTCTTGTTGTCTGGATCGACCGCTGCCGTGATGTTGAAGATCCGTGAAGCTAGGCGAGCATCGACTGCCCGCCACGCTGCATCGACGGCTCTGGCCGCAGAACACGAACGGATGCGGATGATGAACGGCTGGACGCCAGTGAGTCTGGCCGCAATCACCGGTTCACCACCGCGGAGCGGAATGAGATCAGCAGCGGCGGTGAATTGGGTTTCCCAATCTCCTGCCTGCTCGTTGCCAAAATTATCCGAAACAATGGCGCGTCGCTGGAACAGCAGCTTTTCGCGCAACTGCCCAGCGCCTCGCTTATCGGTCATTTCTCGTCCTTCTGCAGCTTTGCAGCCTCAGCCTTGCCAGCAGCCTTTGCGGCCGTCGCGCATGGCGTTGTAACGAGCGCAACTGTGCCCGCCTTGTAGGCCATCGTGACGGCAGGCGTGGCGCGCCAATCAAAGTCCTGGGTGAATTTCACCCGAGGCATTAGATCGCGACGCCCGCGGATTGGATCTTAACGGCCAGAACGGTCGTGCTTTTTGCGATACCCAAAATGCAAGTATAGTCGCCAGTTGTCAGATCGGCGACAGGAACGATCGCACCACCAGCGCCGCCGAGGTAGTAAGAAATTCCCTTCGTCAGCACGGCGTTTACCGTAAGGTCGCCTTCCTTAATGTAGGTCACCGGTTGCTCGGCGCTGGCGCCGTTCAGGGCGATACCCTTTGCAAGGCGTGCTTCCGCCGTAGCGGAGTTGGTATCTGCCAGCATCACTCGGTTGGTGGTGGTATTGACGTAGATCGCCTGGCCGGCCGTGATTGCCTCGGCGGCAATGCCTGCATCGCGCGTTGCACCGGAAGTCGCAACGACCGAGCCGGCCGTAATCGCAATTGCTGTCATTGTAGTTCCTTAGCGGCCCAGCCGCGTCTTGAGGGTTAGCCCCGTTGGTGCATAGTGTTCACCTACCAATCAGGGAGGTGATGTGATGGACGCGAGCACGGAACGCCTTATGGAGCAGCAAATCGTTGCAACGCTTGCTTCAGCCATCGTTACTTCTATGGGGCGTCCTGTCTCCATGGCAGATGTCGAGGCTGTTATCCGAGACCTAACTTCGACTCTATTTCCGGTGCCGCGCAGCGGAAGCTATGAGATGTGGAAGGACGCCTTCGACCCGAACCGGCCGTATAACTAAGCGCCGCGCCTGAAATTGCAGAGCAGAGCGTCAAGCGCAGTCCAGTCTTCCATCTTCGCGTTCTCGCGCACCTCGTAGGCGTCGGCGACGTAGAGAAGAATCGCGTGCTTTACCGCCGGCGGCGCCTCGCCGTAGCCGGCGGCGGCTGTCACGGTGATCCGCGAGCCCATCCGCACCGCTGGCCACTGCTTGCCGTATGCGAGGACGATTGCCGCTTCTAACGCCTCGGCGCGAAGCTCGTATTCAATGCTTGGCAAGGTGGTTGTGGCGCCGTCGGTGTCGACGTACGCAATACTCGTCACGCTCGCCACCGGCGCCACAGGCAGGCGCGCCAGATCATCCCAACAATCGCACTTCAGCTCGACCGTCTGCTCGGAAAACAGCACGTTGCAGTATTTCTCAGCATGGTCGCGCGCCGATGCGAGCATCAATTCGATGTCCGCATCCTCGTCAGTAAAACTGACGCGCAGCCTACGCTTCACTTCATCAAGATTGACCGGCTCCGTCGACGCCGGATCCACCGTTTTCATCGGGTACCACATCGGCAGCCTTGCCCTTCTTGGTCTTCGCCGGCGCCACGATTTGGGGCTCGGCATCCACGGCAAAGCCCTCAGCCTTCAGGCGCCCAGCTTCGTCCGCATCAAAATCGTATTCGTCGCCGGGGGCGAGATTAAAGTCGGGACCGGAGAGGCCGGTAGTCATTTTCAAAAGCATATGTCGCCTCCGGAAAGAGATGCGGGCCAGCCAAATGGCCAACCCGCTCGTTGATTAAGCCTGGATCAGATGCTTGATCGCGGCAGTATCCGCGAGCTCTCCGTCGAAGCGGATCAGACCCGCAATCCCCAAGTCTGGCCAGAAGCGCTCGCGCAGAACGCCGATGACCGGAGAACCGACCTTCCGAACAAAATACTTATTGAAGTCGCCGAACAGGACAGTTTTCTGTCCAGTAGCGATATCTGCCATGGAGTCGTTGACCTGCAGCTTGTAGCCAAGCAGCGTAGCTGGGCGCCCCTGGGTGACGTCGCCGGCTGACCAGATATAGTCCCCGTCAGAATTTTTGAGCTTTCTGACCGCCTTGACCGTTAGGTCATTCATCATAAATGCGGCCTTGGGCGACTTGCGATAGGCTCGGTTGACCGAGTGCTCGAGGTCGATAAGCTCGTCGCAGGTCAGCGCCGTGGCCGAAGCTGCGGCCTTGCCTAGCGTCGATGCCGTAACAACACCATTCGGAGCAGACGAGCCGGTACCGAGAGTAAGCTGAGCATTCGCAATGCGACCGAGGCGTTCGCCAAGGAGGTCGGCAAGAAGCGCTTCCATCGAGAAGATCGAGTCTGAATCGAGTTCGAACGACCAGCGAATGAACTCAGTGTCGAAGACATAGGCGTCGAGCGACTTCTGCCCGAAAGTGACATCTTCCGAGCCGTCGTCGGTCAGAGCCGTACCTTCGGTATGTGCGCCAGCGGACTTTGCGGTGTCGTTGACCGTCGGAACCTTCATCGGATTCCCCGCCGAAGAGGTGATGACGCGTGCGACATCACCGTCATACATGGGGCCCCATGCGAGCATGCTTCGAACGATCTCGTTGGCGAGCTCGGTCGGAACCGTGAATCCACCTGCAGTCGTCGTGCCCGCAGTCTGGGTACGCTGTTCGAACCTGGCGACGCCCTGCTTCAGAACAGCGCGCTCTTCCTGGCTCAGGTCGTCAAGACCACCGCAGACAACCTTCGCGAACACGTTGCGATAGGAGAGCTTGTCACCCTCATCCTGTCCGCGCTGCTCGCCATCGCCAGAGATCGGACGACGCTCCTGGCGACGCTCTTCGAAACGCTTCTCGATGTCAGCAAGCTTCTGCTCTCGCTCGATCAGCTTCTCGAGCTTGTCGAATTCGGCCATGATAGTGTCGTGGCGGGTGTCGAGTTCGGCAGCGCGAGCTTCGTCGGTGTTTGCCTTGATGGCATCGAGAGCTTCGCGGGCGTCGTGTACGAGCTTACCGCGCTTCTCGTTCAGGTCTTTCAAAGACATGAGTATCCTTTCGGGTATGAAAAAGGCCCGCCGAGGCGAGCCGTTGGGATGAAATGGCAGGACAGCGTCCGGCCATCCGGCTGGTGCCGGGCGACTACGAAGCGTCCTGCCGGATGCCCCGAATTCTCTGTTCCATTGCTGCCCGCTTCTCAGCTACGCGCCGAGCAGCTGTGGCCGCCTTACGCGCTCCGCCCTCTTTTCGGGCTGCTTCCAGGGAGCGAAGTCCAACGCTCGTGTCTGGATAAGCCGGGAACGTCACAATCGAGATCTCGCTGATCTCTACCTTTTCCAACGTCCTGCCCGGAGGCTCGGTCGTATCGTCCCAAGTTTGCTTGAGAGCCCTGAAGCCGAAGGAGCATCCGCTAATGTCACGACGCTCCACCAGCTTGGCGACGTCGCGCCCGAGGGTGGTGTCAGGCAGGTCCACCTCAAAAACTAGACCAACTTCATCTTCCCAGAGGCGCAACGTGCCGCTCGCCGTTCGCCCGAGCACGTTGTCGCTCTGATGATTGAAGAGGCACCTGACATCGCCCTTGATCGTTTCAGCGAAGGCCCCGGGGGCAATCTGCTCCACGAAGTAGTCGGCGATCCCGGTAGGAGAGTTGAATTTTGCAGCGTAGCCGGTGAGCGTCCGTGTGCCGTCATCGGCGCGTAGCTCGATCTGCTGCGCTATGCGCTTCTCTAGTTCGCTCATGCGGCGTCAGCCTCATCGTCTGGTTTATTGTCATTGGCAGGCGGATCGGTTGCGCCTGCCTTGTTTTGCTGGCCATATGTGGCCGTGCCTAGCGGCGCTGTGGCGCCCTGAAGGAATAGGTCATCGCCGTGCTCCTTCGCTGGGCGGTCATCCAAGGCGCGCGCTTCGTTCGGAGTCAGCAATGCATTCTGAACTGCTTTCGCCAGGCCATTCATACGGGTCGCAAAGTCGCCCCGCATCAGACCGTCGAGGACGTGCCTCACGTACCGTGAACCGGCGGAACGGCCGAAGAACTTCAAGTTCAGTTCGTCTTCCAAGGCCTTGGCCCACTGACCGATTAGATGCTGAACGAGCATCAAATTTTGCTGCTCGGTATTGGCCATGGTGCCATGCGTCAGATCCTGCAGAAACACCGGCGGAAGTTGGTATACACGTGCGATCTCTTCTGCTTGGAATCGCCGCGCCTCAACCATCTGCCCTTTGGCCGGATCAATCCCGACTGGCGACAACTTGTAGCCTGCCGGGATCGGAAAGATCGGCTCATCAGCGTTTTTGGCCGCATCGACGGAACGCTTGATATCAGCCTGGGCGCGTTTCATCGCCTCGGCGCCAGCCGGGAGCGGCCCTTCCAGCGCTAGCGGCGGGACGCCACCACCAGAGAAGAAGTTCGAGCCGTAATCGTTCATGGCAATCGCAAGCTGGATGGCCTTGGATGCCTTATGAATTGGACCGTAATGCTTCAGCCCGCAGCTGCGGCGCATGAACGGCACGTCAATAACGTCGGCCGCGTCGTATTCCTTGTTCTCGAACTGATAGACGACCCTCATGCCCACGCGTTTAATCGTGGTCTTGGTCGGATCCATCGGCCAGAGCGAGTCGATGCCCTGCGGCGTGCGCTCGATATAGGCCAGGCCGCGGCCGCCGGTAAAAACCTGCTGCCAGAACCACTGCCAGAAGCCGAAGGAGCCGATCGTATCGTTCGGAGCCGCATTGACGACCGTCTCGAGCCTGCCGCCTACCCGCTTCGCGCCCTCTTTGGTCTCGCGATATGCATGCCGCGGAAGAGCCGCTAGTGTCCGAGATAGGAATGCGACGGCAGCCCACACAGCCGGGACGGCAAGCGCACTGTCGATCGTCACATGCGGTAAGTTGGCGCTCTGAACGCCGAAGAATGCCATGAAATTCTCGGCACTCACCGGCACCGTAGGATTTTCGATGGATGCGCGCGTTTCCGGCGCATTGTCCGCGTTTCGGCGGGAAAGTCTGTCAAAAATACCCATTATCCCGCCATTAGTTGGAAGTTCGGATCGTCCCAAGGGGATGCTGCGAAAACCGGTTCGGGCGCGCCATCCATCGCAGCACCGGCAGCCATGCAAAGTCCAATAGCCGCATCAATGCGTCGATAAGACTTCTGTTTGACCAGATACTTGTTTCCGAGCGGGTCGGGATCGCTGAGCTCTGCCGCCATCAGTGCGGTCATAACAACCGGGCTGTTTAGAATGCGAATGCGCTTGTCGATCACCATGTTCTCGAGCTCAACGATCGAGCCAGGCATCCACAGTCCTTCTGGGGCCGGCAGCCCTTCCGCCTCCGCCTTCTCTACGAGGGTTGGATCAGGAGGAGCTCGACGAAGGCCGCCTTGTGGATGCCTGACGTGCGTCAGTTCGAGCCCAAGAGCGTCGCATTCCTTGCGGAACTCGCCATACACATAGGAATCGTAGGCAATTGCCTGGATCCTGTATTTGCTCGCCAACTGGGCAACCCGGTAAGCGATATAATCGTAGCGGATTCGCTCGCCGGGGATGGCATGCAGCCATCCATCCTTCACCCACTGGCTGTACGGAGCCTTGTCTCTTTGCTCGCGCGCCTTCAGCGTATCTTTGGGCGTGAAGCACTCCACCCATGCGTCGAAAGTAGGACGAAGCGCTGCGCTGCCGTCTGGCCGCTTAACCTCAACGTGACCAGTAGGCACCACAACCGCAACTACGGACATGTCATCAGTTGACGAGAGATCGATTCCGAGAAAAACCGGCTTGTCAGCGTGCTCTTCGGGATCGAAAGCCGTCATAACCGACTCGACGGTCGGCCTCGCCATCCAACCCTTGCTGGCATCCGTCCAGACACAGAAGTAAAGCCGCAGGATGCCTGGTGCATCCGCCGGGAACATCTTCGCCTTGGCGACTTCGCCGGCGATGTATTCCTCAGAAAGCGTCACGCCAAGAAGCGGGTTGGCCTTTATCCAGCATGACGAATCTTCAAGCGGGTCGTCATCCTTGTCGAGCGCGCACACATAAGAGAAGTAGTCGTCGCTGCCTGGCCACGTCTCGCCGACATAGGTGAAATCCTCATCAGGAGTTGGAGTACCGGCCGCAACTGCGGCTGCAGCTTCGTGCTCCTGCCAGCAAACCGAGGTCCGATCGCTACCGGAGTTGGTAATCATCATGAGCAGCGGCTGGCGACGGAATTTGAAGCCACGCTCGAGCATGCGCATGATTTCAGGGCCGGGGTGTTCGTGCACCTCGTCACATAGGGCATAGTGCGGGCGTAATCCCGAGCCCGTCTTGCCAGCCTCTTTGGACATCGGTCTAAAAAACGAAAGGCTCTTGTGGTGCGCGATATTATACTCGCGCTCGAACCCGCCGCTGAACTTGACGCGACTCAGAAGATCCGGCGATCGTCTCGCCATCTTGACCGCATCTCGGAACAAGATCCCAGATTGGTCCTTCGTGGCGGCTGCCGCAAAAATCTGCGCACCAGACTCTCCGTCAGCGATAAGCCCGTAGAGACCAATGCCGCCGACTAGCGGAGACTTGCCGCAGCCTTTGCCGGCCTCGATATACGCTCGCCGAAAACGACGCGTACCGTTCTCCCGCTTCCAACCAAAGATCGATCCGATAATGAATGCCTGCACAGGCTCCAGCAGAAACGGCTGATTTTCGAACTGGCCTTCCGAAAGCTTCAGCTTCTCCTCGAAGAACCGAAACACGCGGTTTGCAGCCGCATCATCCCAATATAGACCGCGATCTTCGCCGGTCCTCAGATCGGAGAAGTGCCTGCGGCATGCATTTCGAACATGCGGGCCAGCAACGACGTCGCCATCAATGACTGATTGTGCATAGGCGCTGACGCGAGCCAGCGCCGCTCCCTCAATCCAGGAGGTCGTCTTTTTCGTCCTCGTCATCTGGCACCGTTATTTTGGAGGCGTCGGCCGGAGTTGCGCCCATCTGGCCGAGCATCTGCCTGAGGAGGTTCAAAGCCTGAACCCCGCAATCTTGACCAGCCATGATGCGGCCTTGAATGTTGGACGCCATGCCCACCAGCATGCGATGCGACTCCGTCAGCCAGGGAATCTCCTTGCGGAAAAGCTCCCACGCTGAGCGCGCCTTCATCGTGTCAGTGTCGACAATCCATTTCGGCGGAGCGCCGAGCGGATCATTCGCCGATGGCTCTTTGCGATCCTTGAAACGCTTTGGGTTCTTTTTGTCACTGGCCTCGACAGCCGCCTTGGCTCGAGGCGTTCTCGGCCTCGCCATGGCTTAAAACTCCAGATTAGGGGTCATATTTTGAATTGTGGACGCACGCGCTCTTGGAACCCACCGGTTACCGGCATGCGATCGAGGGCGTTCGCCGACCACCCCCTACCTGTTGCATGGGAGCAACACTTCAGAGGGGCCACCCATCGGGACCGAAGCGCACGATCTCCTGCCCAAGGTCTTCGCGCTGCCCTCTCGACGAGTGGCATGGCTTGCATGTGCTGATGAACGGCCCATTCCAGAACTTGTCCATATCGCCCTTGTGGCCGCCATCTGAGTGGTGGACTTCCGTAGCTTCCTCGATGACCTCGAGCTCCAAGCACCACTGGCATAGGGGTTGGACACTTAGCTGATTGCGGCGAATGCGTTGCCAACGGGCTGTTCCATATAACCGACGATACTTGGCAGCTTCTTTCGATCGGAGGTCAGATTTGCTCATCCAGTACCTACTGAAAGCATACGCAGCGCCGAGCATTTCAACTATTGACACATAGCTGACGCGCGCTACACTCAACCTAGCATAATACCAATAGCAGCCGCTTGCGCTTATCGATAGTTGCGACGTGCGGCGATGGCTTTTGTCTTGCGCGGTATGGCGAGGCCACCTCTCTCGCTCACAAAAATTATGTCGCCGTGAATATTTGTCGGTCCCGGGAGATCTGCAATGTTGATGCGAGCCGTGATGATTTTAGCCTGGCTGATAACTGTGAATGTAGCACCAGTTTTGGCTGCTGACCCGGTCGAACCGCTAGCGACAAATTGGAGCAAACAGTGCGCGAACGCAAATAGACTAACCCCTGCTTGCAGCAAAGAGTGTTACAAGCCGCATCCAGAGCCAGACCCGACTAAACTCTGCAATGTTTATTGTGCCGATCAAGAACTGATTTTCAGCGGGTGTATCGTCGGTTTCGACTGTCCTGGCGCACAATGTTCGTTCTGAGGAGGAAATCCCATGCCATCCGTGCCAGAGTTTCCTCACCACCAAGAATACACCGCATTGTTCGCGCTCCACAGCACGATTACACCTGACCCCGGCCCTCCTGATATTCTGATAGGCAATTGGCGATCGCGCCCCGATGACTGTTGCTGGCATAGGAACGCAGACACATACATTTTGAACAGTAGGGTTGCCTGGTATTTTCAGGTTCCAGCACCATGCAAGGACGTCGTTTATTGCTACTTGCTTCGCCCGTGATTGACAAACCGAAAGCGGCCGCTCGACACCGCAGATCGCAGTGGAGCAGCCGCACGATCGCGACGTCGCCGGAGGAGGCAGCGCCATCGCAATGAGTTTGAGGCTGTCCCGGCATCGTCGCGAGTCTAATACGTCCGCTCGAATTCAGCGCCTCAATAGGAAAAGGCCGCACGATGGCGGCCTTTGGGTTTCAAACCCTTCATAAATATACGGCGCGAAATACCGTCCGACCGGACATCACGCTGCGATTTTTTCCTCCGCAGGGGAGAATTCGCCCCGTGCGGTATCATCGATCTCAATCAGAGCGTCGATCGCAGCCTCGATAAGAGATGTCCCTTTCTTTTCGGCGTATGCGGGGGCTAGTCCCATGGCGATACCGATGTCCTTCGCTGAATGGTCAGCGATTGCCATATCGAGCACTCGAGCGTGCTGGCCGAGACGGCGTCGCAGGTGCTCGACATAGGAAAGCGTTTCGACCTGGCGAACGAATTCTGGTTCCTTCCCAGCTGCTGCGGATATCTCCCCTAGAGGCTTTGGCTTCTTCACGCCGCCAACCCATTGATCACCGGCAACGAGGCCGCGCGCGCAGCGGGTCGCAGGGTATGGGAGTTGCTCGAATGGCACGCTACCGTCGACACCGAATGACTGCAGCAGTTGGCGCGCTTCCTCGGTGCCATAGCGTCCGTGCCTGTCCTTCGCGTTGGGTTCTTCCCGCGGCAATGGGAAGTAGCAGTCGTGGATTGCAGGTTCGTTCGACAGAGGCTTTGTATAGGGCGTTGCCGCCAGCGGCGAAACGGCACCCATCAGATCGATGTACGACCAAATGGCAGTGTCTGACCTACATGGCGCACCGCTGCCCTTAACGCCACGAGGACGTTCGACTGGCCGCAGTGGCACGCCTTTTTCTGTCGTACCCCATTGAACCAGCTTGCCGTCACGGAAGAGGAGCTCGCCGAGTTGGGTGTCCATCCCGCCGTTCCTGTTCCGCTTCCTGGTTTCGGTCGATGGGTTGGACCTGTATACGTTGACCGTCTTCCTAGTCCAATGCCAGCGTTCCCGTCCGATAACTTCCCATCCGGTCGCGGTAAGAAGTGCCCCTTCCGATGGTCTGGTCTCGATTGTTAGTTCGGCGTCCGCGTCGTCCTCTTCAGCCAGCACCACGATATGATGGGGGAATACCATGTCGCGCCAATGCCTGAGCGCGAAAAGTCGCGCATAGTCGCAGCGATGCGCTAGGCGTTCAAACGCGGGCCAGGCCAGAAGCGGTCTGGCAGGCTTGTTGTCATTGGCCGGCGCCAGGACACGTGCCTTGGGCTTTGCTGAAGTGGCGGTGCTTGTCTGTGCCGCAAGGAGTGCTGACAGCTCTGAAAGATCACGATTCTTGGTCATTACTTGCTCCACCGGGGTTTAGGTTCGGGCATGCAGTCGATCTCGTTAGACAGGTCGTTGGGACAGCCAGGGGGCCATTCGGCGATGATCGATGCCTTGCCGCGAGCGAGGCGAAACATGGCAAGCCTCTCTTCTTCGGCCTCGCGCCGGGTGACGCAGAGGCTCAGCTTGTAGTCTCGATCAGCCTTGATGGCGGCGACCTGCTGTTCAAGTTCCGCGATCCGGTTCTGTAAGGTTCCGATGTTCCTATGCGCATCAGCCAAGTGCCTCCGGTAGTGAGCGCCTTGATGACGTGGATCCCTGGGCGCCGTGCCGTCAGCGACTGCCGTCAGCAGCGCGTCTTTCGCTATGGCGGTTTCGCGCCGGGCTGATTGCTCTGCGGTTCGAATGCGTTTGCTCATGCGTTTCCTCCTTTCGTTGCGGTGGGTAACGTTCCACCGGATTCCACCGGTGGTCGACGGTTACCACCGCCGACCGGGGTATATAGGGGGCGGTGGAACACACCCCGGTGGAAGGCGGTGGTAGGGCGGTGGTAGGTCCGGTGGAAATGTTTCTCTGCTGAAAGATTTCCGCTAATCGCCCTTTGGGCCATAGTCTTCCGCAGACACCATCAATCGCTGCCGTTGCCGAGACGGCGGCCCCTCGAAGACGATCTTTATGGTTCCATTGTCCAGCAAGCGATGCATTGCGTCTGCCAAGGCTCTCTTGCCGAAATCCTTGCCGTCAGGATGAGCGGCAATTTTTGCCGGGGCGTAGTTGGTCCCTGTGGCGGTGCCGACATGCTGCCCCGTCCTGTTGAACTTCGAAAGCAGGGAAACGAAGCATTCCTCGGCCTTCCGTTCCACAATTCGCTTGGCTGGGTTCGGCTTGCTTCCATCGTTGAGAACGAACACCCCAGCTTGCCAGCGAAGCTTCATTGCATCGCCTTTTTGACCGTAATTCGCCTTCATCACGCTAAGGATACGGCCATCAGGATCCGCTCCCTCGCCAGTCTCAGCCGTTAAGTACAGCCGCGATCGAACTGAGTTATTCCACGCCGTGGAGCCTGACGTCCCTGTGCCCGACTGCATGCCGGATACGGAGGGATGGCTGAGCAAAACTACCGCGCAGTTCCGAGTGATAGCTATGGTCCGGAGCATGGCCACAAATTGACGGACCTGCGTTCGCTTGATTTCGTCGCCACCAAACAAGTCGGCGCTTGTATCAAGCACCACGAGTTTTGGCTGAAATTGATCAATGCGGGTTCGCAGCGCCCCAAACAAAGAGGTCGGCACCATCTTCCCAGACTTGTCCGGCATCGCCAGCGTAGCATCCCTATCTGCAAGGGGAAGCAGAAGGAAATCTTTCGCCAGATCAGAATAAGCCGCCTGGTGTTCCGCGAGCGCATCATCGATACGCCGATGAAACTCCTCGACCTCATCCTCGGCGCCGACGTAGACAACCCTGCCCTTGCTTGGCGTGATGTCCATAGTGTTAGCGCCCAACACGGCAGCGACAGACAATTGTAATGCGAGAAGGCTTTTCCCGAGACCGCCATCACCGGAGAGCAGAGTAACCGTCCGCATCGGGATCAGCTTCTCAACGAACCACGATCTCGTTGGGATAGCCCTTCCCTGCCATTCGCTTGGGTATACAAAGGGTAGATCATCCCATTCGCTGGGCGCCGCGTTGTCGTTAGCCGCCCCCATGGGCTTTTTCTTTGCAAGCTCTTTGGCCACAAATGCTGACATGGAGGATGCGTCGGCCATCGGCGTGCCGTCATCCCGTTGGCCGCGATACTTCCTTGCAATTTCCGAGAGATCAGCGCCGCCATCACGAGCGAGCGCAGCCAGTGTTGATGCGCCCACGCCTTTACCGGCTGTGAACCCCTTCCATCTCGTTGCGACATCGCCTTTCCTGTACTTCGATCCGCGCGCACTCCACGCGTCCGCTATCGAAAGCCCAGCTTCGCCAATTGCCGCGTGAACTGCCATTAGTACGGATAGCCACTCCTGGTAATTGCAATCGGGATCGATGTAGGCAAGAAGCTCATCAATCTCGGCAGCCTCAGCGGGACGGTTATCGTTGGCAGAGGACGGCATGTAGTCCTGCCGTGGCTTGTGCTTAGGCGTTCTGATCGTGTTAATAAGCCACTCCGGAGCATCGGAGATGGCCCCGATGAAGTCAGTGGGCGTCTGCGGGTCAAGGAACTCGTAGAAAGTTCCGTCGGGAAACACGCTGCCGGCTGCGATGACGAAGCCGCCATCGGCGCGAATGTCAATGTGTTTCGGCAGACCGCCAGTTGAGTTGGTCATGCCTTCCACGTGCCGGAACAGATAGTGAAATCCCCCGGTTGCCGTTTGTACCACGACCGTCGGCGGCAGCCTGCCATGCTCTGCCTCCAGTTTGGCAAGGTTTACGTCACCGGCCTTTCCTTCCTTTACGTCCACATCGACAGCAAAGAAGCCTGTCTTGGCGCCCGTAGGGATACCGACTAGGGCTTCTGGATTGCGACGCCACCAATCCCGAACCGTCTCCTCGTCCACGGACGCTTCCTTGAAGCCATGCTGGGTTAGTGGGGATTTAGGGTCGTAAACGCGTTCAGGGCGCGTCTCGGTCAACGCACGGCATGGGAAAACGGGGATTCCCGCGGCGATATAGGCCAGCGCGACAGAGATGTTACTGGCCGACTCGTCGGATGCCTGCTCGGAAGAGCTCTCAATTTTTGGAAGGGGGGGCATTGGCTGTGACGTGCTCCGAGTATGAGGCTAACGCTGCTGCGGTGATGGCTTCAGCTAAGGGTCTGGCGAATGTCACCGACCGGCGACCTCCGAGTGCAGTAGGGGCATAAGAAACGTGGTCTCCGTTTGGCGCGCGAAGCAGCCTCATCCCGTAGACGGCGATGTCGGGCGTCAACTGCAGGTCAAACTCTGCAACGACCTTCATCGAACCGCCGCCAGAATTGACGGCGGGTGAAAGCGAGAGGATTCTCATCGGCGGTAAAAGCCAGCCTCGACGCGATCGAGGTGCGCCGCGTCATTCTCAATCTTTTCAATGACCGCCTGCCAGACAAGGTCCGCAGTTCGACGATCCGCGAAGAAGGCATCGCCGACGTGGCGTACCAAGCCGCTGCGCGGTGGCGTGGCTTCCCCAGCATATTCGACAAAGCCAAAACGGCGGCGATCGCCCTTCTCCCCTTCCGTGGCCATTGCTTTTTCGGGGAAGAGTACTGGTGACTGGTCAAGCAAGCGCGCATCCGCCGCGTACCCGTCAAGAAAATCGATAGCGACGCCGTAGCCGCGGATCCGCGGAAGTGTTCGCTCAGCCCGTTCACGGGCAATGCGGTCGGCACGTGTCTCGGTGATAATGCGTGTCAAAATTCCTCCTTCGCCGGCGCAGGCCGGGCGGCAACAATGGTTATGATGAGTGGTTGGTTAGGCGGCGCGGGCTGCTATGCGTTCGTCAATGAACTGCTCTACCTCGGTACGCAAAAATGCGACCCTCCTCTCGGAAAGCTGGACCGCCGTCGGAAAGCGCCCAGATGCCCTCAACTTGTTGATCATTGCCCGGCTGAGCGATGTCTGTTGGCACACCTCTGCCATGGCCATGAGGCGGGGCTTATTGTCGTTATTCGCTTTCATACAATCTCCTCTCTCCGCTTGACAAAATTGTCAAAATGGTAAGACTGGACACACCAAAGTCCCGTGGAGCATCCGTTGGTGTCATCAATGCTCTCTATAAATAGACCAGCGTAACAAATTTGTCAAGATGGTCAGTCCAATTTGGAAGTTGTTAGATGTCTCGATTCTCAAAGATGCTTGAAAATGAACTACGGCGGCGCGGCAAATCCGAGCGCGAGCTCGCCCGCGAGTTCGGCTGGTCGCAGCAGGCTTTCAACTCCTGGCGACGCGGCGGCGTGCCGCGGCAACAGTTTTTCGTGCGCCTCGGCAACTTCCTAGGAATCTCACAAGCCGATTTAGAGATGCTCGTCGATGAGGCCAAGGAGAGCGCTGGCAACACGAAGATGCCGGACCTCGGGGCCCCGGTCTTGGGTCAGGGCTCGCCTGATGAACTATCAATCGATATGTTTCCAACCGGTTTCGCAAAGCCGGCCGTATCTGGAACATACGCGCTCAAGATCGACGGCAAGCACGCCTGGATCAACCCAAGGCTCAAACCTACCCGGGGGAACGAGGTTGTTATTCGCGTCGCCGATCGGGGACGACTAGCTGTCTGGCCGGCCATCCTTGGGGATGACGAAGAGGCGCATGTGGTTGTGCTGCGCGAGACCGTCTGATTACCCCTCCAGAAACTTCGCCCAGTCATCCATCAGTTTTCTACGCTTTTTGAGCGCATCCCCACGCCTATAGGCGCGTTCGACCGCATCTCCGACAGCGTGGGCTAGCGCCGCTTCAGCTACTTCACGCCGGTGATGTGTCTCCTCCCCGGTCCAATCCGAAAACGCGCTTCGAAACCCGTGGACCGTGAACTCAGAGGCTGCGGTGTCATCTAGAACGTTGCCAAGAGCAGCATCGGAAAGTGGGCGTCCAAGCTTCTGCCCCGGAAACACCAGCTGATTAATCGCAATTTCTTTCATCTCTTTAACAATTTCGATTGCGCGCGCGCAGAGCGGGACTCGGTGCTCTCGCGGCTCCTTCATCCGACCTGCCGGCACAGTCCAGACAGCCTTTTCAAGATCGAACTCGCTGAAGGGAGCGCCTCTAGTTTCGCCGCTACGGGCCGCCGCGAGAATCGTAAACTCGAGCGCGCGGGCAGCGACACCCTCCTTAGCACGCAGTCTTTTCATGAACGCTGGCATGTCCGCGTACGGCATGGCGGCGTGATGGCCGCGGACCAACTTCTTCGGTGTCGGTAGGATCTGATCCAAATGTCCCGCCCAACTTGCGGGGTTGTCGCCAGTTCTGAGCCCCCGCGCCTTGGCGTGATCGAGAACCAGCTTGACACGCTCACGTGTTTTCGTAGCCGTTTCCGGTTTACTGTTCCACAGTGGGGTCAACACCCGCACGACGGCGTCAGTGTCCACTTCATCGACCGGTATCTTTCGGAGCCCTTTGGCGTAAGTGGCCGCGAATCTTTCCCAGGCTGGCAGCGTCTGCTTACCACGCCACTTTGGGCTCATCGTGCGAATGTATTCGTCGGCTAGATCGCCGAATAGTGTTGGTTTCGGTTTTGACAGGCGCTCTTCCATTTCTTTGAAGGGGTCGCCACCCCTCCCAAGGATGCCACGAATTTCATCAGCTTTCGTGCGTGCGGCAGCAAGGCTAACTTGACCTGTCCCCGTTCCGTATGCGCCAAGCCCCATCTCCCTGCGCCGACCATTGCGGATATAGATAAACACCCAAGCTTTGCCCCCGCCCTTAGAGGCGTGTAGCCACAATCCGTCTCCATCCCTCAGCTTAGGCTTTGTCGCGGCCTTGATCTCAGCGACCGTCAGCAGATTCCTCGCCATTCCGCTCCTAATCCCACTCCTAATTTATACCGTGCGCTATCGGTGCCGCTAATAGACATCGATGCCACAAAAATATAGGATAATTAGGAGCGATACACCAGCCGGTGTCAATAAAATACATCTATAACAAGCACTTAAATCCGGCCCGGGGAGCCAGTTTTCGGAATAAGTGTCTGTTTTGTTGAGAAATCCAAAGGCAGACACTTTTTCCCCTCTTTCCCTCCCGACTTTTGAAATCGAGTTTCGCAGGTTGGCTCCTG
>Ga0123342_1002967_pt1 | contig 27788 bp, 9 predicted proteins | sample Turbeawhitnodule_FD_89960 | JGI IMG/M metagenome (GOLD analysis project Ga0123342, IMG submission 89960) | Root nodule microbial communities of legume samples collected from Mexico - Turtle bean Mexico white nodule | ecosystem: Host-associated > Plants > Roots > Nodule | place: Mexico: Nepantla... | reverse complement strand
TGTTTCAAGTCTTATGAAGAGAGAGATAATTTGAAACATTATAATAATGAAATTTTAGATATATTTGTATTATGTTTATATATTTATTTTAATATTTCATACAGATTATGGTTATAGATATGGACAAATTTAGGGATGTTACATTTTTAACCTGAAATAAAGTGATTTGGATAAAGTTTATTGTAAAAAGTAAAATAAAATATTTTGACAAGTAAGAAAAAGTTTAAAAAATTGTTAGAAAAAAAATAAAATTATGATAATTTAGGTTAGATAAAAAAATATTTAACTCATGTGTATTAATATGAATAACATGAAGATTTAAGGTGGGGTGACTTTTCTTTTGGAACTTGTGGGGTGACAAATTTCATAGTTTAGGGAGAGATGATGATGATATATATTGGGGAGAATCTAACATCTCCAGGTTATAAATTCATACATCATCCTATGCTATGGAAGTAATGGATGTAGAGATGTTTATCCAAAAGAAGATTAAATGACATGTAAAAATAAAATTTAAAAGCTAGAAGGAAACTAATATTGATTTGGCTCATTAAACAACACCAGATTGTGAAGATAGTTTGGTGCAAACCATCTAATGCCATCCACCTATAGTCTCGTAGATTATCTTCGTTTTAACTCGAGTTTTATTAGAATGAAAAATGTGTTAGTTTAAATCCACAACACTCATAATAATTTATAAAAATACTTTTCAACTCTTTAAACTTGTAAACATTAATTTTTATTCTTCCTCCTCCAAAGGTAGATGAAAGATTCTGTATCCTAATTTAGACAAGAAAAAAATAAAACAAATCAAATAACATTGGTGATGCTAAGATAATGTGAGACTAAGATAGCAGAAGGATTAAGTACAAAAATAATTACAACCAAATAACATTGGTGATGCTGATTAAAAAGGGAAAAAAATAATTATTACTACAAATTTTGACTGAAAAATTTAGTTTACATTTATAAAAAAAAATAGTTTTTAACATTGATAAAAATAATAATAAATATTATCCCATAAATAACACTAACTTATAGTAATAGATAAATAATTCCAACAATGTCAATTAAGAAATAATCTTTATCAACGTTAATTAACAAATTATAGTTTATAACTGTAAAAAAAATCTCATTAGAGTCGATAAAACAAACTCATTTGTTGTTCATTAAGAAACAATCTTGTAAATGTTGATCAAGAAATTTTTTATTAACATTAGTAAAGAAATAGCTCTAACCTAAATCCTAGTCAATGTTTAGTTAAAACAAAAATAAAAAATCCTTGATTTGCATCAAAGGAAAATATTCCTAATTGATATTAACAGAAAAAAAATCATATATTTAGTATTAGTCAAAAAGATACCATTAACAATAATGTTAATGTCAGTTGAAAATAATACTTCTTTGTATCGGTAAAGAAAATAACCTTAATTACAACGGCACGATGAACTTTTAGATAAAAAAAACTTCACTCATATCAGTGAAAAAAATATTGAATGTCCCGACATGAACCTCCATAACAACTTCCCAACTAAAGTTAGGTTAATGATGTCATGATTGAGTCTAAATTAAAAAGAAAAAAATATAATTTAATAAAAGAAAAATATAAAGAATTTAAATTCTTATTTTTTTTAATAAAATATAAATTTATAAGATGAAAGTCCAAACTCAATTAAAAAATAACAGTAACTTTACCTACGTTACCGTACATAATTTAACATATGATAGGTTAAGAAATTTAAAATATAAACTATTGCATGAAAGAGAAAACATGAAAAATAGCTGTTAATTTAATATTAATTTAATATAAATTTCACAAATATGAATTTTTAAATTTTTAAAAAAATAAATGAATAACTCTTGTAAATTTTACAAATTCATATTGATAAAAAATATATTAAAATAATATTGTATTGATAAAGAAATTTTGAAAATAATTATGAATGGAAATGTTGTAAACAAGTAGTGGAAGATGTTAGTCTCGCAGGTTCCCGATGCAAGGGTGTAGACTACACAGACATGATTTCATGCATCATGGAAAAGCCAAAAAAAATCTCCCAAATCTTGTTCACATGAATGAATATGCAACTTACCATTAATGGCATAAACCAGTACTATAGCCTCTCCCTACACATCTGTATCATCCTTTTCAAGCTTCCATGCATAGTGATTGAGCTCTTACTAGTAATAATAAAAAAAGTAGTGCCAGAATAATGAGAGACCTTTGTTTAGGACCCCAATAGGATCCAAATTTTGGAAGAAAAACTAACTGCCACCTACTTCAGTTTTGGAGGGTCCCTACCTCCCTTTCACCCTCTCTCTCTCTCTCTCTCTCTCTCTCTCTCTCTCTCTTCCTATCATATTCTAAATACCAGTGATTAGGTTAGTTAAGTTGCAGGCTTTTCCTCATGTGAACTTCACTGTCAATTTTACACATCTCACATTAAAACATATGCTTTATAAATAACAGTCCAAGGTTTATAAACACCTTTTTTTTAGAATCTATGAACCTCGTTTCATCTATGTTACATCCTATCTTTTAAAATTAACTCTAATACTTCAAGTTTTAAAGATGTATTTTTCATCATTTTTGGTGGATCCAATTTTAGGGTTCTTTCAGATTGCATGACGGAAATACAAAAGGGAGGGTGATGGTTTGAATGTGAGGAGAAGGATCCGTCTTATTATGTTCCTACACAATTCATTATATTATCATATACAACTTTTGTATAACTGTGTTATTTTTAATTAGACAAATTTGTTTTTTTATTAAATGTTTAATAAGATGCATAAGCATACTGTTTTATTTCTAACTAGAAGTAATAGCCATATTTATATAAACTAATGAAAGAAAAGATAGTATGTGTCTTTTCATTATCAAAATAATAATAATAATAGTTCTATAATAAATAGTGATCATTTGTGATATAATTAAGTTAAAAAATATAAATAAGATAGGACATATTACAAAAATAAGATAGTTATAAATAATAGATTTTTTTACTTTTTACCGTAATAATACCTAAAATAATTTTTGTTTTTTCTTTCACTCAATGTCTTTCTCTCTTCTGTGCTACACAGAACAATAGTTTTCTTTCTTTTCTTTAATAACTCAGTTGTTGACTAGGTGTTGTTGGTGGAACAGATATTGATGCACCGTACGTTTCTGTTTCACTACTGTGAAAGAAATTAATGAAACGTCTGAAATTGGATTTTCCCTATCTTCAGTCAAAATTAATTTTATCGATTTAGGGTTTCATTTTGCTAAATTATCACTGTACATCTTCCCTGTTAATTTATAACTTAGTTGAGTACAGTATTATTCAAAACTAGATTATCGGAGAAGAAAGAAACAGAGGTCTTGAAAAAAAAATATATTTTATGGAAAAAACATTTCAAAAATAAATTAAAATTTACTTATGTTTGAATTTATTAAGTATTAATATTTTGTTGCTTATAATTAAGACGTAATAATAAACAGAGAAGTATATGCAGCAAAAGCTTAACAAATAACTTCGCTTTCTCTTAAAAGTGTCTTGAGTTTGATGCACAATAAAAGTGTCTTTAATAATTAATGCGAACGATTATTTGTTTTATGTATACAATTTTTTAAAAAGTCCTTTAAAATATAAGTATTCTCTTTATCACACAAGGAAGCTCCATTACACACAATTTTTTTTTTCTGATCAGATTATTTTGGTTAACCTTTCATAATTTACATAACTAATTTAGGTAATTTTTATTTAAAAGAAAAATTTAATATTTCAATTTGTATCCATTAACAAATTACTACCTGACTCATATTTTTACCTACTCATAAATAAATAGACTAAAATTAATATGAACATATTTTTAACTAATAAAATAATATAATCGAAATGAAAAAACATATTTTTCATTTCCCCAGGTTAATTAAGAATATTTATTAGATCATATAGATTCAATGAACTAATTTAATTAATACTTTTTTATTTTAAAAATTATCTAGTTCAATTTGTATATCTACCTTTCTAAGTTACTTAAATCCGATCATCCATTCAATTGTTTTTGAACCAGATTAATACATTTTAGACTCTGGTATTTAAATTATTTATTTATTCGTTTTATTTCTTTATTCAATTTGATCTTGTTATATCATATATAGTGTTACCAAATGTTTTAATTTGGTAATACTTATTATATTTTTGAGTGAAAAATTTAATGAGATGTATAAAATACTAACTACAGAAAAAACTAAATATATATTTAAACATTAAAAAATAACAAGTTTAGTAAAATATGCTAAAAAAAATCACATTCTTTTTCTTATTTCGAAGTTTCCTTGTTGAATTGGGCTACATGTGAATGTGATTCTGTTAGGATGGAAATTTAGAATGTACAGATATCTCTTCCGTGGAAACTTGCTTTGAGATCAGAAACATTAATTATATGTAGCCCTGCCATCTGACTTTATTGGTGATGTAATAATAATTATACAATTTTTATATACACAGATATTATTCCTGCATTAAACGGTTATATCTGTATTTTTAAATTATAAGATACACACAAGTGTGTGTTTCAAGGTACTTTTATAATTCCAATACCTAAAAAAAAATAATCTTGAAAAGTAAATATTAACTAAAAAAAATCAGTGTATATGATGATTTGAATATGTATTTTGGTTTAATATATTTTATACACGAAATCATGAAAATAAAAATTAAATTTTAAAATTAAAATAATTAGTTGCAAATTAAATTAAAAATTATTTTAAAAAATTTAAAAAAAATAATTACTATTACAATTAATTATTTTGATTTCTAAGAATTAGTTTCTATTTGATGATTTTTTTTAGTGATATAACTTTTATAATTTTAGTGTTTTTTTAACAAAAAATATCTCTCTTTTTGAAAGAAATTTGTTCAAGTTTTGCATCAAGTCTAAAATAGGAATATTTTTATTTTTAAGACATATTTTTCTAAGAAATAATTAATTAATTAATTCCCTATAACTAAAAACATAGTTAATTTTGTTAGTAATATTGAGTTTCTTACAAATTACATGTTTTTTTAAAATTAATTTTGATATTTATAAGACTTGTTTTATTAGTTTCAATTCCTTAGCCTCTCATTATTAATATTCTAAACAAAATTCCTAGTTACACTTTTTAAGGGAAAAATTATTAATGTATTCCATTTACCATCTATATTTTAAAAAACTTGCTAATTAAATATATTTCATAACAAATTATTAATGTAAGAATTATATTTAGATTAGTTTTTATGAAAGAAAAGCTTCTAATTTGTATCTTATAAATATAATTAGGATGAATATCATTTGTACTTATATATTTTATAAAAACGATCATTTTTCTATAATTTATTTCTTCTATATTTTCTTAGAATTTTTAGAAGATACTCATATTTTTTTAGATCTGACTCCACTATCATATAGATATTGAACTTAGATCAAGATTACCTAATAAATATTTTGTTATAGTAAGCTTTCACATCATTTCAAAATTCTTGTGTATGTGTGATCTGATTGATAAAGATGAATATCAATTAATCTATGTGTGTAATAATGTATGTGATTTGTGAATAAATTGTTTGAGAGAAAGTTATAAATTTCATGAATTTTCTTTAGTTTTGAAGTAATAATCTTGAGGGATGCAATCTTTCGAGATAAAGGAAGTTAACTTAATTGTATTTCATATATGCAATTCATGATAATTCAAAATAAAACTCTCCAATGAGAAGGTGTCATGTGAAGTCATACTTTCCAGGTTGAACTCACACCTTCCATGGTAAATCCTCTCCACTCTCAGGTTGTCATGTGGACATCCATGTGCTTCATGCCAAGGTAATTTTCATCCTCTAATATACCCTAGACATTTTAGGTTTACATTGGGCTCAAAGAAGCTCAATTGACCCTAACTAGCCATTTTAACTTTAACTAGACCTATTTTACTATTGACAAAAATACAAGACCAAAAACCTATCCTACTTGGTTCAAATATTTGGTCTAATTATTTTATGCTACTAAGCCCATGGCCCATGAAATCCTAAACAACTTTATACAATTTATTTAAGCTAAAGCTTGACCCAAAATTAATGTTGACTAGTTAGTAGAAACTCAGTCTTGTTTTCTCCTGACCAAAGCTCTAATTTATGTTTTGATGACTTGGACATCTTCTTGGATATGTTTGTACATTCCTTCACCCTAGAGTTGTCCTCTTGATTGGGCCTACAAAAATAAACAAAAGCCCAATTAGGCCCATATGTGCAAATAAATCCATAAACAACCTCTAGGTCTGCATCCTCCTTATTGTGTGGTTGTGTGTGGCTGGGGGCTCTACCTTCATCCCCTCCTTCTTGAGAGGATCTATCCTCAGATTTACAAGGTTGATCTCGAACAACAGATTATTCCTATTTTGAAAACTACGCTCGTTCTCCTGGATCAAATGACCATTTGTTGGAGTCATCAAACAAATCAAATGAGTTAGTTTCAACAGTTGTATAAAAATAAGTCTTATTAAGTTGTCATTCCTCTTGTTTTTCTATTGTTTTTTACAACTTTTCACAAGATTTCTTTAGAGAGGAGTACATAAATTTCTTTTTTTAAGTTTTTCCTCCCTTGTTCTAGAATTTTATTCTAGACACTACCTTTTGTTCTAGAAGAGCTAGTGATTTTACAGTTTTTATTTTCTGTTTTAATCTTATTTGATCATCTAACACCTGAAAAGGTGTTAAAGGATAAAAAAGATATTTCTTTCTTTCATGTGAGAAGGTAATCTCGTTGGTACAACCATTATGCATGAAGTTTTTAGCAAATTGTCATGGTCCTCCGAATAAGACATGACAAGTTTCCATAGGCAATACATGACATAAAATTTTATCTTTATAGATGCTCATAAATAACTCGACCTTCACTTGTTGGTTAACTGTCAATTCTCCTTCATCAGTTAGCCACTAAAGCTTATTAGGTTTGGAATGGGGAATGACAAGAAGATTTAACTTTTTAACCAGTCTAGTAATGCAACAGTTACAACACAATCCACTATCAACAATCAGAGAACAAATACTTTCTAAAATTTTACTTGTATGGACTACATTCTCTCTTTATGAATTAGATAGAGGACTAGATTGATTTTCAGGGTTATGTTGAATCATGAGCAATTCAACCTCACAAGGATAGGTTTTCTCATTTTCTTTTTTTAATTTCATTTGTACTTGGTCCTTTACCACTTGTAAGGGTGTTAAAGGATAAAGTACAAACTTCTTTTCCCTCTGGGTAAAAGTTATCTCGTTGGTAAGACCATCATTGGTAGTTTTCTTATCAAATTGTCATGGTCTTCCCAATAAGATGTGGCAAACTTCCATGGATACTACATCACATAAAACATCATCTTTGTAATTCCCCATAGAAAGACTGACTTTTACCTGCTTATCTACAGTTAAGTCCCCATCTTTATTCAACCATTTAAGTTTATAAGGTTTTGGGTTGGGTATAACTTGTAGATCAAGCTTTTCAACCAACCTAGTGCTACAACAATTGCAACAAGATCCACTATCCACACTGAGATAACAAGTATTTTCTAAAACTTTACATCTTGTATGAAAGACGTTCTCTCTTTGTGTCTCATGTTTCATGCTAGGTTGATTGTTGAAGGTTCTTCTAATCAATAATTCTCCCTCACATGGATATGCTCCCTCACTTTTCTCTTTGTTCTCTTCCCCGTTAGACTCGTCATCTTGGCTACTATATTCATCCCTCCCTCTTAAGATCATGGTTCTCCTATTTGGGCATTGGGACGCTATGTGACCTTTACCAAGACATTTAAAGCATTGTATGTCTCTATTGCGGGTTTGTGGGGCAAACACGTCCTTTCTGAGGCTTTTGGGAGTTTCTAATTTTGATTTTTCTTTTGAAAAACTATCCTCCCTTTCCTTTTTATACTCTTTCTTGGAATAAGAGCTAGAGTAAGAACTCTCCTTGCAACTTGATCATTTTCTCAAAATTTGTTGCTCAACTTTTATGCAAAGTTGGCTCAAGTCATTCAAGTCCATATAAGGCAAGAGTTTCACTTTATCTCTTATCTCAAGATTGAGACCACTAAGTAACCTAGCTATGATGGTGGTTTCTTCCTCCCTAATAGAGGCTCTGATAATGTAAAGCTCCATCTTTTGCCTATATTATTCTACACTCATGCTCTTTTGTTGGAGTCTTTAGAGCTTGTCCCTATTGTAGTAAGAAGGAATATGGCGACATCTCAAGGCTCCCCTAAGGTCATAAAAATATTCAATGGGAGGGTCCTTGTGGTGGCGCCTATCTCTCTAGGGTTGTCCACCAATACATAGCATTTGCTTCAAAGCTTAAAGTGGCTAAGGGTACCTTCCTTTCCTCACTCACATGATGGCAAACAAAAAGTTGTTCCACTTTCATTTTCCAATCTAAATAAGTTTCAACATTTTCCTTCCCATAAAAATAAGGTAGGTCTACCCTAGTCTCTTTAGGTTGGCTTTCTCTTCTAGTTCTTCTAGGTGGAGGTTGATAATATTCACTTACTCTAAGACTCCCTTCAACATGTGAGTCACTCGACCTAGAACTAGATGAATGTGAAGATTTTTTTAAATTTTCTTATGTATTCATCTTTTTCTCTAACAATTTTTAACTCTTCTTCCAATATTGCAAGATGGACATCTCTTTCTTTTTTATCTTCCAAAATTTGAGTCTCATCTTGCAATTCTCATAGTGATAGTGATTTAAAATATCTAGTCAATTGTTTCAAAAGAAATTTTGTGGATTTTCTATCACTTTCACTATGACTTGAAAAATGAGTAGACATGTTTAGAGTTATGTGATAAAAGTAATTTTCAAAAAGAAAGATAGGTGGAGTGAAGTAGGTAATTTCCCAGCAAAGGGAGGTGGATCACTAGGATCTCTTAAGTACCAAGTTTTTCTTGCCAGATACTATCCCACAACACTTTCACAAGCATTTATCTAAGCAATTTACTTAGAGCACAATCAAAGATGAAAACAAATTTTTAATGCAAGAAAAACAATGCAAAGCAATAAAACACTTGAAAGAAATTGCTAACTAGAAAACTTTTTAAATCAGGCGTTTCCTAAGGTTAGACTTCTTGGCACTTTGAACCTTGAAGACACACTCACCGACTAAAAACGAATTGAATCCACTAATTAATCAAAGTCTTGCAAATTACTACTCAAAGAAATACAAAGAAAATTAGGTCAACAATTTTTTTATGCACAAAAATTAAAGGCCTATTCTATGCACTCCTTCACTTGTAGCTCCTTTTGGTATTTTGTGTATATTTTTGTGTGAGGTTGTTGTTGTCCCTTGCTTTGCCTCTTTAGGAAACTCAACCTTAGATATTCTGTTTTTACCTCTTTAGTGATGTAGCTTGCACCAAAAAATTTCAGCTCCACAACTCACCAAAGCACATTACGTCACTTCCACCAAAAGAGGTCAAACAATTTCAAAGCAACAAAACTCAAATTTAAAAATTAAGGACTACTTCAAATGGAATTGGAAATTGACATGACTTGAAAGAGTGGTCGAAAAATTGACAAGCAAAAAATTAAAGCTCACAAGAAAAGGTAGCGCACAAATTGAATCTTAGAGAATGACACTAGAATAGATGAATAAAACCAAAATAGTACTACATAATTTTGTGTAAATTTTCTTTTAACTTGCCCAATTTATGCTGGACAGATTACTTCAAATTTGAATTTGAAATTTTAACCATAGAAACTTCAATGTTTAAACTCAAAGTAGGCGCTGGAATTTTACAAAAACAATGTGTCAAATAATTGCAATAATGTTTTCAAATTTACTGCTGATTCAAATTTTCCAGAGTCAGATTTTTTTACACTCTGTCCATTTTTCATTTACCATTTTTTTTTCTATTTTGAATTTTGATATACTTCTTTGTTTCACTTTTCTTAACACATCAAACTACTCAAATCCAAAATTTTAGAATTTTTTCACCAACACAATTAATTTTGCTAAATGTTTTCAGCCAGCATAGAAACTGTAAAATAGGGAAAACCTAAATTGGAATTAAGAACAACATTGAAAACTTCAATAACATAATGGAATTGAATGGAAAATAAACTTGTATCGAACTAACAACAAGTATGAACTCAAATCTGGAAAAATTAAAAGGCACCAAATCTAAATTTCTGAATTAAAATTGTACTCAAATTAAAATCAAGCAACCAAAATTAACAACAAAAGTACTACATAGAAGTGATGACAATTTTGGATGAACATGACATTCACAATACATGAATGGATTCAAAAATTAAAATGACTAAAATAAAATGTGAATGCACCAATTAAAACAGCAAGAACAACTCAATTAAAATAAAAACAACACAACTTACTTAATGGAAACCTAAACACATTGAAACCGGAATGTTCAAAATAGTTGAACACAAATGCATCGAATAAATTTTTTCAAACAACAACATGAACTAAATTGAAAATTAAAAACAACAAGACAATTAAGAAAATGATGAACAACATGGAAATGAAGAAAACACAAAAACTAAATAAAGAAAAGACACTTATGTCTTGAAGAACCAAAGCTCTTGATACCAAATGATGGTGTTGCCTTCATGACTGATTGATTTCCTTGAATTTTTGTTGGAGTTTGCGGAAGCTCAATGGAAGGAGTGGAACAAGGATGACTCCAATGAAACTATGGTTTCCTTGAATTGCATGAAGAGTAGGGAGAGTGATTGGTTGGACCATATCACTTGGAGAGGTGAAAAAGAAGATCAAGGTGTCTGTCTTAGAGAGGTCTAGAAAAGGAAGTGAGAAGGCTTGCAAACTTGGCAGCAATTCACTCATATATTGATCTTAATAATTCATGAGCCAAGCACCTCAATTTATAGGAGAGAGGGTTGAACATTTTGGAGCCAAAATTTGAAATTTCAAAATAAAACTCTCTAATGAGAAGGTGCCATGTGGAGTCATGCTTTCCATGTTGAGCTCACACCTTCCATGCTAAATCCTCTCCACTCTTTGATTGCCATGTGGGCATCCATGTGCTCCATACCAAGGTAATTTTCATCCTCTAATATATCCTAGAATTTTTAGGGTTACAGTGGGCTCAAAGAAGCCCAATTGTTACCCTAACTAGTCACTTTTAACCTTAACTAGACCTATTTTACTATTGACAAAAATACAAGCCCAAAAACCTATGCTACTTGGCCCAAATATCTGGTCCAATTATTTTATGCTACTAGGCCCAATACATGGCCCATGAAATCCTAAACAACTTTATACAATTTATTTAAGCTAAAGCTTGACCCAAAATTAATGTTGACTAGTTACCAGAAACTCAGTCTTGTGTTCTTCTGACCAAAGCTCTAGTTTATATTTTGATGACTTGGAGGTATTCTTGGATATGTTTGTACATTCCTTCACCTTGGAGTTGTCCTCTTGATTGGGCCTACAAAAATAAACAAAAGCCCAATTAGACCTGTATGTGCAAATAAATTCATAAACAACCTCTAGGTCTTCATATTCCTTTTTGTGTGGTTTAGTGTGGCTGGGGGCTCTGCCACCAGTTTGGGTGTTAGAAAACTAGTTAAGCTGAAAACTTGTTAATTTTAGGTAAAATATTGGTTGAAAAACCTTTTGAAAAGTAATAAATTTTCTAAGATTTGGTTCAATTATAATTTTTTGTTTATTGAAACTTGAATATCATTTAATCAATATGTAAGTTGTTCAAGTAAGATTCTAATGATGGTATTAAATGTGATGACATAACACTTTGCTGAAGAGTTAAATTGGGTACTCAAATGATGCTGCTCAAGGATCAAGTTATGACTTGTTGTTCAAGAGAGAGAGAAGTCATATCAATTCTCTCTCCTTTATGAGTTTGGTTGCTTAATTGACCATATGAAACATTCATGTAAGAGAGAAAAAGATGTATATCACTTAAATGTTGGATTGCCGCTTAATCTTTGGATCTTGTTGCTCTATTCTTAACATGATTAAGGGAAATACCAAATAAGTTCTTTCTCCTCTAGGATGAACGATGATGAAACAATGTTTCCTTGTACCTTAAAATATGTTTTATTAAATCAAAAGAAACTATTTCATAAAATATATATTTTGTGATTAATATGACATATTGAAATGTTATTGTATTTATTTAAGTGCTATACACAAGGAAGGTATAGGTGTGTGTTAGTTTATTATGAATAAGAAATGAGAAATACTTTATATGATGTTCTAGACTATTTTTTTTTAGTGTAGTATTAAGTATTGGAACTCATTACTAAAGAGAGAATTTTAAATTTAATGATAATTTAAATCATATACATTAAGATAACAAAAGAAAGAAGGTTCTTGTAGTATACTCATTGAATTATACTAACCACACCAAAGAACTTTTAATGGGATAGTAGAAGTTAGTATTGGTTAGATGTTACTCTTCGGTGAGAAGTGCTCAATACACGTCTTGTGAAAGCTGTTAAAGTCCTTTTGATGTTTGTTGAGGCAAGGGATGAGAGTAAAAATTAATTTTCTTAAATTTTTATTGAAACAAGAAATAGGTGAGAATGATGAGATGATTAATAACTCATAATTAAACACATATATGTATGCTGTTATAACCTTGTTTTATGTTCACATATCCTTGTGCTTATTTTGATTATGATTTAACTTTTATGATCATATTTTATACATGTAGAGTAGATGATCTTGTATGTTTAGGTGAGAGTTTGTAACCAATTCAAATTGTTAAAATACTTTCTTCTTATTAAAAAAACATTATAATGCATATATTTATAATTTGTATTCTTATTATTTTTTTAATGTCTCTCAATTAATGCAAATCTATATTTGGATTATATATATATATATATATATATATGGTTTTTCAGTTTAAACAAAATTGTATAAAATAATATATATACAACATGAATTAGTGATGAACGTATTGCTTCTAAAGTTTGTTAATTTTTTATGGGTATGAAGATTCAAGAAGACGACCGTTTTGAAGCAATTTAAAGAGGAAAATAATTGAAGAAAAATTAGCTTTAGAATATGATTTTCGCTAAGTAAATGAGTAAAAAGAAGGAATTTTCAAAAGAGGAATTTGCTTATAAAATTTTCTGAAATTTTGTCGCTGAGTTAATTATTTTGATAATCAAATTTCCACTAATTATGAAAAATTTTTCCTTGATAAATTGTCCACAAATTATTTCAGTACTGTATTCTTATAATCATTAAAATAATTTATGCTATTTAAATTGATTTTACATATTTTTTCCCCATCCATTATTTCTTAAAATGAGGAAATAGTTTTTTATCCAAAAGTTTAGGCTGGAAGAAAAATTAAATTAAAAAAATAAAATACTAAATATATTTTTTATTTTTAAAGTCTTATCTTTAGCTTGAATTGGGATTGTAAAAAAAAAAAAGTAAGGGAGTAAAAAAAGAGAGTAAAGTAAAGTAGATGGAACATAAATTCTTGTTTAGTAGGAATGAAAGAAATAAAAGAAATGAAAGAAAAAACATAGAATAGAAAGAGGTGCGAAATAAATAAGCGAAAATAGAGATTGTTTGATTAAGGATAAAGAAAAAGAAGAATTAGAGAGGAGTAAAAAGTGATATATAAATTATTTTGTTGAAAAGAAAAGAAAGAAGCCGGTGAAAAATAAAATAAAAATAAAGTTTTTTTTATTTAAAAAATACAAGCAAATGAATATTATTTTGAAATAAACAAACAAATAAATATTTTAAAGATTGTTTTGGAGAGTTTAACCGTTTATTTCTGTTTATTTATTTATATTTCATGCCTTCCATCTTTTGTTAGTTTCCCCCTCCACTTTATACTATTCCAAAAACAATGGTAAAATGAACAACTCGTAGTAGACTGAATGAAATAAATATTATCATTTTCTGTTAAAATAATTTATGGTTAATAGTACAAATACAGATATAATAATTCATAAATATATCAGTGAAGGCAGTTAGAAGATTATAAGCAACTAAGAAAAATGTTAAACCAAGTTAAGGAACAAATTTTTTTTTTTGAAAATAATAAAATGAAAGTTACCTTAGTAAGTTTTAATCAATTAATACAATTAATTTATGAAAAATAAAATCAAACAAAATATTTCTTTAGATAAATAACATTTAAAGAAATTTGACAAAAGAATTATGTAATATTAATACTAATAATTTTGTTATAAACACATTAATATAATGGAGTGACAGTGTAAATTTCAATAAATGAACAGTGTATTGTACCAACTTATCCTAAACTAACACGAGAATACATTAATCCTAAAAGGAGTAGTCTAAAATCCTGTACATTTATTTCAGCAGACATAAATATAATAACTGTTTATGAAGTACAATTTGTTTTGAATGAATTGTATTCTATTTACTGTTATTACTTTAAAAATAGCATTTTGTATTAATTTAAAGATAAGTAGCATTTGGAGTAACTATAATTAAGAATTGTTTAAAAGTATATTTAATTTTGATGCATAATGATAAAAAAGATGAATGAATGTAAAATTAGAAATTTGTAGTTAATTGTAAATGAGTTGAGGTATAGAAAGTGTAGTCTTTAGCGAAGGGATTGGTTGGTCGTTAAGTCGACTTCAAGTGGTTACCTCAACTGAAACCAAGGTTACTGAACCCTCTTTGAATTCCATTGCATTGCATTGCATCTAGTTAATAGCACGACCAAGGAAAAACATAAGCACAAGCAGAAGGAGGGAGTTATGCAGTGACGCTGATGTTGATGGGGACAGAGATATTGAAAGAGAGAGAAAATAGGTTGATGAATAGGCTATGCTAGGGTCATTTACTAGTGCTAGTGCATATGAACATGACAAGGCTTGTTCCGTTGTGTTGTGTAACAATGGCAAAGCAAAGCCCTCAATTTTGATGTGCTTTGAAAAGAAAGATGTCCCTGCTGCTGCCACAAGCCCAAGTAAGCACCCATCACATTACTGTCTTTCTTGTCAATTTAGAGAGAGACAGCCTAAGACCCTGCAACCCCCCATGAATGGAGAGAGAAAATATATTACTTTCTCCCTGTCTCTCACTCTCACACGTGTGAGTGAGGTGTGATTTGTTAAAAGAATAGAATAAATAGTAGTAATATAATGACAGCAACTGGTTAAATGAAGAATGCCAGACTCATTGCCTCAGTCTGGGTACCTAACTGCTTCAAACACCTCCCTTCTCTCTCTTTCTTGCCTTCTCATTGAACCAATGGTCTTGTTAGTGAAGGAAGCATCCTTGTAGGGATATCTCTTGAAAGCCTTCACCACCAGAAACTTTTGAAACCAAAGCACTTTTAGCTCTTTTATCTTCTGCATAAACTGTTCTTCCCCTTCACTATCTGTCCTATCAAACTTTACTCTCATGTTACTCCTCCTCTTCATCGCATAAAATATTCTTCTTCTTACTCATCCTCGCTTTTTCTACTTTGCAACACTTCACAACATTCATATTCCCTTCTTCAACACTTGTGACTAAGTCTGAGAACATGAAGGCGTGGCCTGCTAGTGTCGTCTACTCTTCACAAGAAAACCTCACTCGATACGCTTCTTCTTCCTCCTACTCTTCTTCCCCTCCCTCCATGGGAATGGTCTATGCTGACATGGATTCTCTTTCTCTTTGTTCTAACTACGGTGTGGTTTCGTCTCATCAAGATTGTTATGTCTCCAACGGCGGCTCAAACTGGGGTTTGCCCTTTATGAGGGAATGCCTTGGGAGGAACTTTGAGGAACATCCCAACAGTGATGGGGCGGATGAGGGTAAAGGGTCTGATAGCAGTGATGATGGGGGTGGGGAAGACAGTGACAAAGTTAACCATAATGCTAATAACTTTAACGAAGAGAACCCTAATGAGAATTCTAATAGTGGTTCGGGGCATTCCAAGCTCTGTGCAAGGGGGCATTGGAGACCAGCAGAAGATTCCAAGCTCAAGGAGCTTGTGGCTCTCTATGGCCCTCAGAACTGGAACCTCATAGCCGAAAAGTTAGAAGGAAGATCAGGTGAGAAAACTAGTGCAGATGGATACCAGATAGATATAAACCCATGCTTCATTTTTTTACTAAGAATTTTTATGTTTTGTTTTTAATGTTTTAGTGGTGACCCTTTTTTTTATCATTAAATGTTTTTTCATTTATCTTCGTTTGTTGAGATCTCATTGGTGGATGTTTTGTGTTTTTAGGCAAGAGTTGTAGGCTGAGATGGTTCAACCAGTTGGACCCGAGAATCAATAGGAGAGCGTTCAGTGAAGAAGAGGAAGAGAGACTAATGCAGGCACATAGGATTTATGGCAACAAATGGGCCATGATTGCTAGGCTTTTCCCTGGAAGAACAGATAATGCAGTGAAGAATCACTGGCACGTTATAATGGCCAGAAAGTACAGAGAACAGTCTAGTGCCTACAGGAGGAGGAGGCTGAGCCAATCTGTTTACAGGAGAGTGGAGGAAAACACAACCAGCAGCAATGTCTCTAGAGACACAGCCACTGCAGGGACAGAACCACCACCACCCTATTGTCTCAATCTCCCAAACGGAGGACTTGCCAACAACAATAACATGCCAAGTTTCCCATATGCTGCTGCACCCTTCCATGGAGTAGTTGCTCCTCCTGGTGGTGGGGTTGAGTATGGCTTAAATGGCTCACCCCACATGACTGCTTCCAAAGAAGCAAACTCAACCACCAAGCTGGCCCCTCCTCATATTGCCTTGTATCCTCAACAAACACCGCTTGATTTCTTTTCAGGTTGGTGCCCATTTGAAATCCGCACTAAATTTCTGGCCTTCAAATGCTTGTGGTTACAACTTCATTCATTAGCATTCAAGTCACTGTATCTTACTTTTCAACAAAGTTAAATGTGTTACTTTTGTGATTTTCTCCGTCTATCTTTTTGGTCTGCAACAGTGACTGATGCAACCCTTTTAGGGTCGCAGCTTAACTAGTCCTCCCCCCAAAAAAACTTACACATTTATAATCACATTCTTTTCATAATACTATAGCTTAAAGCACTGCTGTTTGGACCTGCAGGTAGTAGAAGCAATGACATGGTGGGAGAGTATTTTGGCCAGAACCATAACCCGCCGTCTGGTTTTTACTCTCATTACCCCCAATATCTGATGCTAATGCAACACCAAAACAATCACAACTTTTACAGTTTCTCAAATTCCACAGCACAGATACTGGGCAGTGAAGCTTCACTATCATCAGTGGCAGAACACAGAGATCAAGCCATGAGCAGTGACCCCTCAGATGCAATTCCTCCTCCATTTATTGACTTCCTTGGAGTAGGAGCCACATGATCAAAGTTAGAACCGAACAAAAAGCTGCAGCCTTCCCCGGAAGCTCCTCAATATAGGTGTGGTCCAACATTACTGAGAAGCCATTCGAGGTAAACAGAAAGGATAGTTGCTTCAGTTTGGTGACTGTGATCCTTGCGTCACTGCTGTTGAGAATCATACTTCACAGCTATCTCTGTTGTGATTTCCTTTCTTTTTATCACATGGGGACCCCCTTCAATAATAATAATAATAATAACATAATATAATTAAATTTGATTACTATAACCCTTCTCTATTCATTTTCATTTTCATTTTCATGCTCCTCCTTTTCTTCTAGTTTTTGGCGCTTTCTGTATGAACAATTCCTTAGGTTAAATTTGTCGACCAGCCAAATGAAGATTGAAACGGATGATTTGGATATTAAATGTGTCCGAGACATTCGTTTGTTACTTAGAATATATGGCTAAGAATAGGAAGGTACTAATTAAAACAAATTGGGAGACAGAAGGACTGAATAGGGTGATACGTGTAAGAAGCTAGGAAAGGACAGGAATTGGTATAGTAAAGTAGTATTTGTGTACTCCTTCATTTTTAAGATTATCATGAATAAATAGGTGTTCCTGTTCCCAGTTTCAATTCAAGCTAAGCCTTGTTTGACTTTTTTTCATTTCGCTATTAAAAAGTGATTTTTTTGAACTGTTTTAGTGGAATGATGATGAAAATAGAAGAAAGGGTTGGGAATGGGAACTGTTGGGAACATCCTTTTCTCATGGGCCTGTGATGCAATAACTAAGCCACAATTTCAGCAACTGACTCCATCCAATTTATGCATTCAAGATGCCCAACTGTGCAACATCCTACCCCCATCACCAAAATCTCTGCAAATTCATGCCACTCACATGACCTATGTGCCTATTTTTTTTATCACTCAATTCCTTTGGGGGGAACTATGGACACTAACAAACAAACTTGTTAGTTTGGAAAACTAACATACATTTATTTTAACTGTTTCAAACACCATCATAAATATATCAATTCAACTTAAATCCCACACTTAATGCGAACTCCAGAAAAATATTCTCGGTCAATCACTTTCAGCTCCCGTTGTCAAAATATCTCCACAGAATTTTCAATGTTACTTTTACCCATGTAAATAGTAAATTTGACTGTTTCTTTCATAATAGAGACCCAAATTTTTATAATTCTTGAACCACACAAGAGAACTTTGAAATTATTGTCTTACAGAGTCCAGTGTTACATTTTTTCTACATTGTTGTTTACATTACAAGTATATGTTATTTCAGACCCTTTTATTACTATTTTTGTTTCTTTTTGCAAAAAAGAAGTAATTATTTTACTTTTCATCTTATTTCTATTGATATGAAAGTGAGTATTAAATGAGAAATTTGACTATGACTGATCACCAATACGTAGAAAAATTCTTTTAAGTAGACTCTTTTGTACCTTAGTTGGAGAAATACTTCGCTTTTGTGCCTAAAAAGTTAAACATAAAAAGAAACACTTAAATTTGTATCTCCCAGAATACGGTCTCAGTCGAATTTGGGGAGAATTCCAGTACAATAAACGAAAATTTCAAAGTAAATGAATGAGAATTGAACTTCCTAATAACCGAAGTCGCACTGAGAAATAATAATTTAGAAAACGTGCTAAAGGACAAGTTATTTTATAAATATTTTATAAAATGTAATAATTTGATCGCATAATGTTATTGGACAGGGAAAAAAAATGTTAAAATTAGTTTATATATATAAACAAAGCATGTGTTTTTATTTATTAAGTTTTGTGGTTGTGGGTGAAAGAAGTAACTAAAATGTAGGAGTAATGTTTTAATGGGAGGTGTTTTTGGGGGCAACAAACTACTTTGAACGTGGCATTGCATCGCTGAACCTGTAATTGCATAATCTAAATTGAGGTTTGGAGGTTATAGAGTTGGAAAACGTCGCCGTCTGATTTTATTACAAAAGTGATAGTGATGGGTTAAGATGAGAAAACATGAATGTTGTGTCGTGACCCTACCATTACTTCCTCTGCCAAGTAACATCTGACATTAACTACTGTTGAATCATCATGCCAGTTAGGGTCAAGTGTGTTTATTTACCCTAGAAAGCCGATGTGAGTGTAGGTCATAGGTTGTCGTAGCATACCATGACGGCCCAAGGTGGTGCCCACGCCCATCCAAAATTTTGGGATCAAATAAGCCCAATTCGGGATTCTTCAAGCCCAATCCCATTCTCATAACTAATGCCAATTCACTCTCAATAAAAGAAACTTAATGGACTGCAATGATTATCACAACAGTTAATACTGTCTTTAGGTTCGGAAATTTCTTATTTATTTTCAAATTCTCCCTCCATCTTTTCCTTTTTATCTTTATATTAATTAATTGTAAAAAGTCGATTTTAATATTTTTGAAATTTTTTAAATAATATTAAATGAAACATAATTTCACTTTTTAAATACATCAGTTGTATTCCCACATTTTGTATCTTTTTTCTTTCTTCTAATATGTGTCTTTCCATTCTTTTTCATTCGTACTATTTGATAGAGTAATCTTATCATTTGAGTGTGTGTGATAAGACTGACAAGAAGATTTGTTATATTCGACATTTCCAGTGTGAAGATTTTTTTTTTTAGTTTTGTACCCTATTTTTGCATCTCCTTATTTTTTTCTAAGTTTGTGGCTTCCAAAAAAATGAAAAATAAATAAATAAGCGAACTAAAACATAGCTATCACTACTAGAAAGACAAACTTACCTCAACCACCAACGTTCACCACCAACCACCACAAACAACAACAACCACCACTACTTGAAAATGAAGAAGAAGATATCACACTCTTTACCATACTAAAAAAGTATTTTTAGAATTAAAAAAATATAGAAATACAGAGGGAATATATGAAGGTGAAGGTAGAATTTTTCCTTTTTATTTCTTCTTACTTTAATCTTCATAGTTTTTAAATTCTCAAACTTCTCTACATTTTTAATGTCGAATTAGGATCAAATTGGATAAAATAACATATTGATTGAACTTTTCTTTTAGATCAAAGTATTTTTCTCTCTCATAATAACTAGTTTAATATTGTTTCACAAATAATAAGAACAACAATAAATATATCATCCTTGGAAATGATTTTACTAAATTTTGCTCAACTTTTTCAATAAATACATTAGGAAATGAAGAAGAAAAAGTTAAGCTTAGTTAAAACAATATTGCAAATTCATTTATAGGTACCAAGCCAATAGTAGGAGGAAGGGTAGGCTACATAGGACAAAGCACTAACACCAGTAGTAGTTGAGTGATGCTTGAGTAGGGCCAATACTGCTTATAGGTAAAGATGTGAAGAGGCACCATGCCTTTGTGTTCTTCCTAGCCTTCCACATAAGCAATAAATAGAAATAAGAGGACAAGTTGATGACCTTTTCCCACAGTTAGATATAAACATAAAGAGAGGTACTAACCTTCTAGGCTAAATTGCAAAAGCAAATGGTTGGCTTAGAAAACACCTCAAAACATTAGGCAGAATAGGTACTCCAGACTTTCACAAATGATGATGATTGAGAGACGATGAAGTAATCCCGTCTAAATTTTCTTAACTAAGAATTAGGGTTTTCATTTCATTTCACTTAAAGTAAATCATTTTATAAAAATCAATTTTAGAAACAAAAAATAATTAGTTGCTATATTGACTAAATTAGAGACCATTTTAAAAACTAAAATAATTTTTGGTTTCTAAATTACTTTTTATTATTGTTAAATAGTTTCTAAATTGGTATCTAATGCTACCAAAGTTTTAACTACCAATTATTTAGATTCTATTCAACAATAATAGAAACTAATTTAGAAACCAATTTTTTTTAGTCTCTAAGATGGCTTCTTACTTAGTCAATATAACAACTCATTTTTTCTTCTTCTAAAATTAGTTTCTATTTAATGATTTTCTTGTAGTGTTTCTTTATGTTTGACTTAAGAAAAATACAATTTTATGACTCATATTTAGTAATTAGCACATTATTATAATGAGGATTTACAGGACAAGGATCTAGTTAAACTTGTATCCTCTTTGTCAACATATAAGAATTTGTTTATTTTGAGTCTAACTTTTGATAATCAAAATTTATAATTCATTTTACTAACATTTAGTAAAGAATATAAGATACTTGAATGTAATTTAATGTAGATCAATCAAAATTTATAATTAACTTTACTAGCCTTTATTAATAATGAGTATATGATATTTGAATGTAGAAAAAAATATCTTGATATACTCTATTTTTTTTAGAATAGACAGTTTCATTGTATACATCTAATGGGTAAACAATCTAATAACGTTTAGGAGTAGGTAGTCTAATGACACGAAAATATTAGATCGTTTAATGAACAAGTAATTTTTATATATGTTTTGTTTGATAGCTAGAATTGTGTTTTTTCAAGTTCTAACTAATTGTAATTGTTTTGTATCCTCTTTATAAGAGTGAGTTGGATGATGAAACAAGTGAGATACTAGATGAAACTTAATGCTTATCTTGCATAAAACATGAGTCGATTTTATTGATTTTTAACTTTATGTTTGTTATTTGCCTTTTGTCTTTGGTGCGATGCACAACTTACTTTGTACAACAATTTCACTTATCTTATGCAAAATTTGGAACTTGGTTCATGAGAAATGATATCAAAGCAAATTTTGATCTCCTTTTGCATCTATTGATAAATTCTTGAAAGACTATGAATATCACTTCCAAAATTGAAAAGTTTAATGACAAAAAATAAAATAAAATTCAACCTATGGAGAATTAAGATGAGAGCTTTAATTAAGGAGCAAATTGTGTGAGAACATTGGTTTCCAGGAGTATATCACACATAAAAAGACATGTTTAAGAGCAACAAGAAGAAAATAATCATCCAATGATTCTTTGTTTGTTGTCAAATGAGTTTTTTCATGAAGTTGTAGAGGAGAAAACATCAACAACATTGTGGCTAAAGTTAAAAGAAGCTCTTTATTACAGATAATGAAGATGAATATTCATTGTCTGATGTGGTGCATCAAATGAAGCGCACTTAATCACACGAAATCACAATAGAGAAAGAGAGGTTCTGATGAACCCTAATTGCAAATAAAAAAGAGACAATGACTTAAACATAAAAGAGAGAAAAGCAGAGAAAAGAAAATACAAAAGAAATTCTTATTTACTTGTGTATTAGAGAGTAAAATACATGGTGTATATATAAGAAAAAGACTAAGACATAACTGAAACAGAAAAGGAAAATTGGACCAAACAAATAAAGCCCAATAACTTAAAACAGAAAAACTAAATATGTTAACACCCCCCTCAAGCTGGGGAGTAGATATTTGTCAGACCCAGCTTGAATTTGAGAGTAGAGAACTGTGCGGAAGCAAGGAGCTTGGTGAATATGTCAGCAACTTGCATGGCAGAAGTAATGAGCAGCAGTTTGAGAAGATTAGAGTTAAGTTTTTCACGAACTAGGTGACAATCAATTTCTATGTGCTTGGTGAGTTCATGAAAGACTTGATTGGACGCTATTTGAAGGGCAGATTTGTTGTCACGGTACAGGGTTGCAGGCTGGGAGAGAGGAAAATGTAAATCCTGAAGGAGGTAAGAAGCTAAAAGGACACTAAAAATAGGTCAAATTAAGCAACAAATTTCAACAAAAATAAAATCATGTTAAAATGCCAAAAGAAAGTTACCTAAAACAAGCATTATTTTGGGGACAAAACTCAGACAAAAGAGGAGATACAATTCAGAAATTCCATAGGAGACAAATAGTCAACTGTGTTCAAGAAGTTTGGACAAACTAATTATGTGACTTTGGCTTTATAACTAACTTTTAACCACTTATTTTCTTTTATTTCTTTGACATTTTGACTTCCAAAATTCTTGGAGAAATTGATTTTGTGGTCCTTATAATCATTTGTTTTCATTTTTAATTCTTAAAATCAATCACTAATTGATCAACCAAGAAAGAATAAAATTTATAAAATGGTTATCACTGTGTTTGTAAGCTCCAAATCAACCCAAATCTTGTTCACTTTATTGTAATCTCTCAAAAGAGATTTTAACACTTTCAAACTCTAAAAACCCATAAGAGCAAAACATAAAATAAAAATAAACAAAAGTTAGACTCAATAAGATCAATCAAACATAAATAGAAAATGAATTAAGGAAAAGAATTATTAGAACATTTCACCTTTGAATGATGTTCCAAAGAATAAGTGCAAGGAGGAGTTTCTACTTGAAGAAGCTATCCAAGATAAAAATTAAGGCAAGAGTGAAACACTATTAAGAAACTCAAAGTCGTCCCATAGAATCAATTTGCATTCAACCATTCAAATATGATTACATGAGAGGCTTGACACATTATTTATAGTTGAATGGTGTGGCCAAATATGGAAAGAAGTTAGTTACAATAAATGTGAACACAAGAAAAAGAATCCTACGTATGAATAAAAAGTTATAATGAAACTTAGTGATAACATAAACCTAATTAAGCTAATGATTACATTAAGGTGTCACTAGTCCTATGTTTAACACAAAATTAATTCTTTAATCTTGATTATCACATGGATGACCCTTGAAATATGGAGAGGAACATGGGAGAAGGCATATAAGCATCTCTTGATTCAAGAAAGAGATATGTTAAGTGGTTACGACCTTCACATGCACTTAAAAGTGACATGTGTAACTAGTTACACAAGCACGTAGTCTTTAAAGTGACATGTGAAACATAAAAAATCTTCATGTTTGTTTTTCATTCCTTAATGCTTGTCAAACTACATCTGTTGGGTTATAAATTATGCTTTGAATCCCTTAGAATATTCTATGATCTATAAAAAATATTACAATTTAATTTTTCTCCTTGTTCTTCATCTTTTTAAGCTTTCCTCTTGTAAATATTTCTTCTAATTTTCTTTTAATTTCTTATTCTTGTCTTTTCTAACCATACTTGTATTTATTTTGTTCTTTCCGGATGCTTTTTTTTTCCATCTTCAATAGATTCTTCATTTGGTAGTTTTGGTGAGCAATATTCAATTGTATGACCTAATTTATTTAAAATATATGTACCATATGTTAAAAGATATATAAAGATCTTGAAAGAATACGAGAAAAATTAGTACCATTTGAAGTTTTCTTTTGTGAAGAACTACATTATAAACCACCAAATTTTATTCAAAAATACATGTCAAAGACTAAATATAAAGGTTTCCAAATCTTAACATAAAAAAAAATGTGAAGGTAAAGGTACTTGAAATCTAAATGTTAGAAATGTGAGTTAAAAAGAAACAGAAAAAATATATTTATACAAAAAGTTTAAAAATAATTAATTATGCACTATATCTCTTTACAATCAAATTGGATGTGAGTGGTGCTTAATGTAACTCAAGATGTTACTGAAACGTGTCCAATACAAATTTTTAATAACTTGGGGAAGGATTTGGAGACATTTATAAAAAAAAGATATTAAATTATGTTTATTTTTGTTAGATTTAACTCTATTAATATTACATAAACTTTTTTTAATTGTTTATGATATTGTTTGACATGGAAAATAATTTTACTTCCTGACAAGAGCATCTATGACTAATTATAACAGAAATTAAACATTACTGACAACACAATTTTTTAAAGTGAATAATTTTATTATTATAGTATACATTTTCTTGTTAGATGTAAAACAAAATAAATAAAGGTATTATAAAATTCAGTTTCTTCCTTCATTTTTAAAGAAAAAATTAATAAAAAATTTATAATTTCTTTAAATATTTAAAAACAAAGAGTACTTTATTATTTAATATAAAAAATTTCGTGCCTTTTAATGTTAAAATTTCCCCATTACTTTAAATGTTGAAAATGATGAAATATATTTTATTATTTTAAAATTGAATATTTTAAATTATAAAAAGTTTGAACTTATGATTAGTTAATTATATAATTAAATAAGAGAAACTAAAGAGTCAACTTATGCAAATAATATATTTTTAAATATCAAAATATTTCTTTTACCCTCCAATTGGGTAGGCCTTCATTAAAGGGCCGCGAAGCCCAGAATCAGCCCTGGATGAGATGACTAATAATGATGAAAACTAACTTCATTGACCTACTTCACTTTAGAAACATATTTAGTCACCTTTTTATAGTTTCTGGACTATTATAATAGTTCTACACAATTTTTAGGAATTAAAATGTTAATTTATTTAGATCACTAGTGCAAATATAAAACAAAACATGTTTTTTTTTAATAAATTTTATTAAGATAAACCTTTAAGTAGTTCTAAGTGATTTTTTAATACATATATACAATACTAGTAATAATTTGTTTTTGTTCAGCACAATAATAATACTAATAAAAAAATCAATATTTTTCATATGTTTAACATCAATCTTAAGAAATGATTTTTAAAAAAATTGTTTTATTTAATCTTAACATAAATAAACTATATTAATGTATGAAATATTAAAAATACTTTTGAAGTGTATATTTGTGCGTGTTTGTAAAATTTTCTATACATAATCTGATTCATAAAAACGTGGAATTTAACAATTGAATTAGTTACATTTGTATTTTACAGAAATTTATTGAAAAATATTTTGATAACTTTTATGTCTGATCCTGTTTCATATATACATACTTACCTACGTCTATCCCTTAAATTGAATATGATACTTTTGAATTAAAAAGTAATTTAATCTAAAAAAAGATTTTAATGGTACTTTTATCTTTTAAATATAATGTTATGAACTAATTTATTTTTTATTTAACTTTTTTTAGCTACACATGTAACTAAATCAGATTTGATGCATCATCTAAAGTTTCTGATATCGGCTCCCACCCTAGCAACCCACGCTTTCTCCTTTTCTTTTTCCTTTAATTCCTCTCTTTCACTTTTTCTAGTCATTGGTTCATTCCTAAAATTGATTTTTGGACACGTAAGAGTACATTATCCAAGTTTTGATTTTTGTTAACTTCATATATTCTGTCATTTGAGTGTTTATATGTGTGGCTCCTGATCGTAGGAATCTGCTTTTCCATGTATATTGGAGATATAGTGCTGTCTGGGTCGACTTTAAATTACTTCTGAAATATTTTAGTAAAATTTGGAACAAGTTGGATCTGTTTGCTGCAGCCTTCTAAAAAATTTGCCTTTCAAACATAATCATTAATCCTCGAATCGGTAGTTTATTTATGTTCATTATATTTTCCTGAGATAAGGAAAAATTAATAGTAAAGATTTGTTATCTTCTTGAGTAGCTTAAAAGAATCCATTCCTTTTCATTGTATAAGGTATTGTTGAACAGGTTTACTATTAATGTTGACTCAACATTGGTCCAGGTCCGCTCGTCTCGACATCAGTTCGGGCTCGCTAGGCTCGATATCGGTCTAGGCGACTCGACATCGACCTGGGCCCGGACGACTCGACATTGTCCCGACTTTGCTTGGCTTGACTTTTTCCCGAACCTGCTCTGCTCGACATTGGCCCGAAATGACTCGACTCGACTTTGGTCTGAAATGACTCGGCTCGACTTTGGTCCGAAATGACTTGGCTTGACTTTGGTCCATAGCGACTCAATTCGACTTGGGCCCGGACGCTCAGTTCGACGTGGACTTGGGTCGACTTTGCTCAACCTGGGCCTGAATTGTCTTGGCTCAACCTGGATCGGGCCAAGTCAAAATCCAACCCAAAATACAATTTGGATAATCCAAAAATGTATCCAATCCATATATAATCCATATCCAATTAAATGGATTGGATTTAAAATCCAAAAATATGGATTTGGATTTGAGATAAATCCATTTAAATGGATCAAAACTAATATGGATTTGAATAATTATGGATTGGATTTTGTAATTTGGAATTTTTGCCCACCCTTAATAAGTTAAATAAAAGACATGCTAAGTGGGTAAAGTTTTTGCAAAAATTCCCTTATATTATTAAGTACAAGAAATGGAAGACTAATGTTGTAGCAGTTGTTTTATCTAGGAGACAGACATTACTCGTCTCTTAGGGATCCCAAATTCTACGCTTTGATCACATAAGAGTTGTATGAACATGACATAGACTTCCAATCCACTTATAAAATGGGAACATTTGTCCTCTTGATGGATTTTACATTTATGAGAAATATCTTTATAAAATGGAAAAACTTTGTTAGATCGATCACTTATCATTAGGACAAAAGCTATAAATGATAATTAGGGTGAAACTATAAGAAAATGATAAAAAATGATGAGAAGAAGAGATGTTTCTTATTATCTTATGTGTATATTACATCACTCATGTATAGGAAGGGAGTTCTCTCCCCCAAATTATAATCTAATTAGGTAGGATACTAATCATGAGATTCTATAATTATTAAATTAATTGCATATAATTGGGTACAATATCGTCAAATATTACATACAATAATTGCATATAATTTGATAATTATTATTT
>Ga0123342_1002966_pt1 | contig 27791 bp, 33 predicted proteins | sample Turbeawhitnodule_FD_89960 | JGI IMG/M metagenome (GOLD analysis project Ga0123342, IMG submission 89960) | Root nodule microbial communities of legume samples collected from Mexico - Turtle bean Mexico white nodule | ecosystem: Host-associated > Plants > Roots > Nodule | place: Mexico: Nepantla... | reverse complement strand
TTGCTGTGCTCGGAGATTAGGCTAAACAGGCCGAACTCCGTTAACAATTTTCGGGTGTGTTTTTTTCTTCTTTATCTCTTTTATTATTCCGCTTTATTTATTCAATATTATTTGTCGGGTAGCCCTGTTAGGGTTTTGTTTTAGTGGGAAAATTACCCGTTTTTCCCAACAAGGTTCACCTTTGACAAAGAAGAAAAATAGACAAAGCTAATATGGAGGAAGACAACTTGTTTAGAAGATTTTTGTAGCTGCTTCAATAAATAAAGTCCATCACCGGTGCAACTCTATTTGGGTGGTAATCCAAACAAATGTTGGAGTTTCTGTGTTTTGTTTGGTTTTGGTTTGGAATTTTTGCTATGATTCAATGTTTTGGTAAATTGGGGGATGGTGTAATCCGAAAAACTTATGAAGGGGATTTGTTTCACGTTATATTTTTTGCATTTTTAAGTATTTACAAGCTTGTTCTCTTACTTTTGTTGGTTGGTTGCCCTGGGTCAACTTGTTAATATTTACCTCAAGTCTGATTTTGTATATGCGTTGGGACATCCCAAGTACTTCCTTTTATTTAGTTATTCTTTGTTGATAAAAAAAATCTAGATTCATAATATTTTTATTATGAAATAAAAAAATCGAAGAAATCTAATTTACTTTTATATAACATCTTAATTGAATTGTATTTAATGATCAATAACTTTAGTTTTGTCTTATCTATCTATATCCAATTTATAGATATAGATAATACATATATAAAATACTAGTGATAAATTTTTATATAGAATTTTTTTAACTGGAATTGACGAACAACTAATAACAATAATAGTCTTTATCACGTGGTAAGGCAACAAGTTTTCTTGACATCAAACATTGATACTTTGGTTGCCATTGGAGCTTCTTTCTCGTCTTTAGCTGCCATTGGAGCTTCTCCCTTGTCTAAAGAAAATATTGAAGTTATTCTTGATGGTTTGTCAGAAGAATAAGTTAGTGTATAACATATGTTACCTCTCACTATAATGTTGATAATGTAGAAGACATAGAGATTTTGTTGGCTCACTACAAGAAAAAAATAGTCTTAATGGGGGTTTATTTTTACATTATCCAAGGTTAAAAACTCTATTAAGCCATTTACCCAGGGTTGCAATTTACCCCTTCTAAACCATCCTTGGAGAACATGTTCCCATGGTTTTTTTAAACCTCAGAAAAAGTCTTTTGGAAGCCTTTTTAAATACCATGGGTTTAAAAACCTCCATAAAATACCATGGGTTTCAAAACCTTCGTTAAATAACATCAGTTTAAGAAATCCGTAAAATACCATAAGTTTCAAAATTTCTGTAAAATGACTTGTTGTTTGAAATAACATTCAACCCCATTTTCCACCATCTTTAACAATCCTCCTGACTTCTCTCTTCCACCGTAGACACACTGCTCTTCGGCACAAGCTCAATGGCCACCGACAGCAATCCTAACAAGGAATCAAAATTCAACCACACTTATGTCTATTATATCTTAGGATAAGAAACACTAAATAAGACACTATCTTCTTCTTACTCCAATATTGCTTCTTCCATCACCTTACTATCCGAACTTGGGTCACAAGTCATTGTTACCTAGCTCAACAACAATTGGTGTTTATCATTACTTTATATATCCTAAATAATTGCATTATTTGTCAGATGTGAGCTTCAAAGATTTCAAGAACATATTACGAGGAGAAATTAACTTTATTACTTCTCACTTTCACAGTAAATTAATTATTAGATGCATTTTAAAATAAAGACCTTAATTTAAAATATTTCAAAATTATGAGAATTAAATATTAACAATTATAACTAAAAAAAAAATTGAACATAAAATATACATACATCAAAAGTTAAAACAAAATAAGTCAGGTTTTTGAAAGTATGAGCTCGTAACAAAAAAAAACTAGAAATTATATAAACCAACTACCATCAATCATAAGAAATATGCAAATAGTGTTGAAATACTTATTATCCAATATTAGTTCTTGAAATACTTATTATCCAAGGTTATTTTCCTGAGTTTTTAAAATAAATTTTTGAAACTTTAGAAAACTTATTTATAATGTAAAGTTACACTTTCAAAATTTTAAAGAATTTAGTTATAAAATATATTGTTTTTAACTATTTATTTATAAATAGATTTAATGATATTTATTTATTGAAGTTTGAAAATCTGGAGTGTTTTATTGAGGTTTTACAATAAATCTTTGGAATTTAATGAAGGTTAAAAAAACTTTCGTTATTTTGTTGAGATTTTAGAATAAACCTTTGAAACATAACAAAGGTTAAAGACTTCCGTTAATTTGCTGAGGTTGTAGAACAAACCTTTGAAACTTATTGAAAGTTAAAAAGACCTTCGTTATTTTGCTAAGGTTTTAGAATAAACCTTTGGAATTTAACGAAAGTTAAAAAAAATCTACGTTATTTTGCTGAGGTTTTAGAATAAACCTTTGGAATTTAACAAAGGTTAGAAAAACCTTCATTATTTTGCCGAAATTTTAAAATAAATATTTGAAATTTAATGAATATTAAAAAAATATTTATTGTTTTGCTAAGATTTTAGAATAACTTTTGGAACTTAACGAATGTTAAAAAAATTCTGTTAATTAAATCAATTCCTCGAATTATATTATATTAGATTTCGCTAAATAACCTATGTTAAAACTCGTTTTTCTTGTAATGAATTTCTCAAGAAAATAGTTCAATTTTTTTGACAAATTACAATTTTAGGTAAAAAAAATTACAAAAATAGGTTATGAACGATTTTAAAGTAAGAGTCGAGTTTAGAGAAAGCCTCCACGTGGAAGTCATACCTCATCCGTATGACTTTTTCAATTTTGTTAAATATAAATTGTATAACACTTTAATAACTTTAAGTGAAATGGTGCCATCATTTACATGACTTATATTGTACGACTTCTATTATACAACTTTAATTACATTATTTTGTATTGAAATTGTACTATCACTATAAAATCGTTCAAATAATATATAACTTAAACATTTTCATAAAAAAAATAGTGAATAAAACAGACTTTGTTACAACAGTTATCTTAGAAATTAAAACCACAGAAAATATAAAGTTCATTGTTGATATGATGGTATGATCTTCATCTGTCTTAGTTTCTCCACCCAAAATTTGATACTCTTAAAGGTATCAACATGCCCCCCAAACCCATATTCCCTACTCTTGTTCATGCTAGACACATGTTGAAACTCAAAATGCAGCACTGTTTGGAGGGCTTCATAGCAGGTTATGTCCTCCAATATGGTTTTCTCAAGCTCGTATTTCTCCACGATCTCCTTCCAAACGGTACCCTTATCACGCATCACCTCCACCAAATCCAAGGCTTGCGTTTCGTCAAACGCCACGAACTCCACATCGAAAAGTTCAGAGAGTAACTTCCAGATGCTCTTCAACGTGAAAACGTCGCCGTTAGTGCAATTGAAGGCCTGATTTTTAGCCTCAGGGGTAACCGCAGCCCACACGTGCTGCTGCGCCAACACTCCGGCGTCGGTCATGTCACAGAAATGCTCCCACGTGTACTTCGTTCCCGGATACCGAAACGCCAATCCTGTGTGGCGACAGATTAGGGCGTAAGCTGCTAGCGTGAACAGCGCGTTGTGGACACTCCTTGATGACGCTCCTATTATAATAGAGGAGCGGTGCACTGAGTACGTCAACGACGGCGCGTAGGATGCAACAAGATCTTCGAGCGCGTAGTAGAAGTTGGGGTAAGGGAGGCGCGCCATGTTCTCACGAAAGGGTGGGTCGTGGGAGATGAGTTGGGTGGAATGAAGGGGATCGAAAATTGGACCCATGTAGTGTTTGGTGCCGGTTTGGAGCGTGACATGGGCAAGCTTTGAAGAGTTGCAAGATTTGAGGGCGGTGAGAACGTTGAGGAGCATGGTTTTGTTGACTCTGATGTTGACTTCTTCCTCTGCATGAATCTGAAAGGTAATCCAGAACAGGTGCGTGACTTCAGTTGCAATGGGGAAAAGCTTGGCGCGTGTGTCGGAAGAGTCCATAGCGTCAAAGCTGATGAAGTGGTCGATGGTGGAAGGAGGGAACCATCTTGGCGGGGTCCTACGGGCCGCGCCGTAAACTTTCCATGGGCCTCCAGGACTGTTGGGCTGCTTCAGGGCTTGGACCAGGCTCAGCCCGGTAAGCCCTGTGACACCAACTACCAGTGCTACAAAAGTTTGGGCATCCATCACAGTTTTTCTCCAGAGCAGGAAGAAATAACCGAGAGTGTGGTTGTGTGTTGGATTGGAACATTTTTCTGCTGAACAACTTAAAGAACGAGATTGGGTAATAGCAGAATCTTTCTATTGATCGATGTATGTATGTTTTAAAAGTTTTTTACTTTTTCTTTTGGAACGTAGTTCGTAGATTTATCCAAAAGTGACAAGTTGGGTGGACCAAAATTGGGGTTAGCATGGTCTTTGCAGTATATTTCATTGAATTAAAAAATATGTTGGGCCGGTAAGTCTTAGAAATTATGATTAAATTGCTATTTTTTTTTTACACAAATAGTCATATAATTGATGCTTATTTGTAAGGATTTAACATTAATGAATTATGATATTATTACACCTTTTTCAATCCAAAAAATCTTAAAACAATATTTTTTGTAAATTTTTCTTTATATTACTTAAATTTCTTATCTTTATTTATTGATTTTTTTTAACTTATACTTGGATAATTAATATTTCAATCCTCCAACATTTGGGTGATCTTTCATCATTAAAAAAATGTTTAGTCTGCAGTTTTGTTCTTTAGGAAAACCACTTTAGGGAGAAAAATTCAAGGATAGGGTATGAACAAAGAGTATATCCAAAAAAGATGATGATTTTCTAGGCTTGTCCCATTATACATCAGGAGTAAGCACCCAAGGGTGTTATCTAACCATAAGGACAACAACATAATTAAATCATTTTTAACCTTAACTATTAATAATAAAAACAATTAAGAAAAAACAATATAGATTGATAATAAAAAGTAAGTAAAGTAAGTAAACTTGCTGATAAAAAAAATGAAATTAAGTAATTAACAGCACGACATGCCTCCAAATTAGACATTTTGGGCAGCATAAATAAATTATTTGTCTCTCTTATGCTCTGTTTGGATTGAGGAGGAGATTTGTGAGGAGGGGAGAGAGTGAATTTGTGAGGATTAGAGAAAATGTGTGAAGATATGTGAGGTTGTTTGGATTGAGGGATGATAAAGTGGATTTGTGAGAATGGTTTATTGTAAGTTTACAAATTTGTCTTTATTATTAAAAATATTTAAATAATGAATTATATGATTCTTTTGTGTGTGTAGGTTTGAATTAATTATTTTTTTAATATATAATATTCATAATTACTTATATTTTATAATAAAAAATTAAAAATATAATACAAAATATTTTTGTGTTAAATTGAAATAAAATTATTAAATATTAAAATTTATGAAAATAATATTTATTATTATATTCATTTATTATTTTATATAACTATATATATTTTGTTAATATTATAATTTTTTTTTCATTATTTATAATTGTATGTTGTTATTAATAGTATAATTAAATATTTTTGAAATTATAAATAAATTTATGTAATATTTAATTTTGATATTGTAATAAAATGCATGTTAAGGATATTTTGGTAAAATACAACATCCTACCTAAATCCTCATAAATCTCTTCAATTTATGAAGAATGAAAAAAAGCATTCCCCCTCCCTCCCTCCCATCCACTCTCCCACCCTCAAAACCATTGAAACAAACACAAAAAACACCTCCTCCCTCCTCTCCCATTGAAACAAACACACCCTTAGTCCTCTCAACCATGTAATAGAAGGAGTGATGCAACAATTTATTTATAATACGTTTGAAATTCAACATCTTTAATTTTTTTAATTTTCTAACTAAAATATTTATTCAAATCACACCATTATTATTATTTTTAAAATTTTTAATTAGGGTTTATTTTTTTAAAAATATAGTACATCAGTCTCTCTCTTTTTTTCAAATTGACAAAAAGGCGTTTAAAAAGTGTTGATCTAATAAATGTGTTATTGATCAATTTAATAAAATCATGTAACATAGGTCCTCGCATTCTTAACTAATGTTTTGTAAGAGTGTTAAACTGTTATATTTTAAGCGATATCTAATTAAAAACTTTAAAAATAGTATAATAATATTAAAATCAACAAAAAAGTAGTCCCACAAAATAAATTTTTATAACCATTCTAAGAACTGATTAAGCAGAATAGGACAGTATTGGAGTTCGGATCATAAAGAGCAACAAATACTTTTGTCACAAAATTCAATTTTTAGTGGCATTAACATATTTAGTGTCATTAAATATCAAAAGTATTAAATATCAAAAGTAGCATATTTCCATATGGAACCTTTCAAACAAACCAATCCATTTATGTTTGTTAAGCCTCATCCATGAAGACACAAATTAAGTAGAACGAAATAATTGTTTTGCTACCACCAAATATAATTATTTGGTATGAACAACAACAACGGTAAGTGTTGGTTTTATTAGAAGGTGAAAGGTGAAGATAAGTGGAATAAGTGAGAGATACATATAGAGTTACCAAGTGAGGGAGCATTCTTCTCTCTCAAGGATGAGAACACACATCCCTCAAGGGCACGGTCGTCGTGATTTTGTCTGTAGAATACATCCCAACACCTTTGATTATACAACGTTCTTCTTCTCCAACTTCCCAAATGATTATGGTGAGATGGACATGCTCAAAATCTTCCAAAAATGGACAAGGGTGAAAGAAGTCTTCATCTTACGTAGGCTAAACAAGTGGGGTATAAGATTTGGGTTTGTGCGATTTTTTGAAGTAAGAAATGCGGGAAATCTGGAGAGGGAGTTTGACCAAATATATGTAGGGAATAGAAAGCTCTACGTGAATATCCCAAAGTACCGTCACCATCTTGGGGAACCAAACAGACTGGAGAGGAAGGAGGATAGGAGCGTGGACAAGGTGAGGACGTTGGACCGTGGGAAGATTAAGGTGGAGGAAGCAGAGGGAAATGCTCTCAAGAAAGGTAAGGAGGACTGGGTGGAAAAAAAAGGGGAATAAAACCTATGCTGATGTTGTTAAAGGTCATGCAAGAGGGGAAGGGAAGGGTCAAGATTCTAAGATTCTTCAGCAGTCCTTGTCGTGGATAAAAAAAAGTGTAGTAGGTCAATATGTTGATGGGCTGGACTTTGATAAGCTGAGTGAATAATTTGTAAAAGGGGGCATGAACATGATAAGAGTAAGATCTGTGGGGGACAACCTAGCTCTCCTAACACCAAGAGAAGGGGAGAATATGAAGGAGTTGATAAAGCTCAACAGAGTTTGGTTCGATAGTTTGTTTGTCAGTTTAAAGCCTTGGACGAAAATGGTAGTAGCGAGCCACAAAGTAGTATGGGTGAAGTGTTATGGCCTTCCTATATACCTTTGGAACGAAGAATGCTTCAGAAGAGTGATTGGTGAAGCGGGGAAGTTGATGTCAATCGATAAATCTACGCTGATGTGGGATAACCTGAAATTTGCTCGACTACAAGTTCGTATCGAGAATCATCGGTATGTAAGGTTTGTAAAAAAGCTGAGGATTAATGAACATATGTTAAGTATCCTCCATGAAGAGGACCATCCAGTATCCACTGCTGATTGTTGCAATGGCCACCTCTACAACCATGATTCTTCTAACAGTGTATCGTCCTTTGAAACGTACATGGAAGAATCCTCCTTCTTCGAGAATAGTGGAGAGGAGGAGAATAATCACCGGGACGGGGAGTAACTCCGGTCAAAGGGAAAGGCGGTGGGAGGAAGAGAGGAGGTAGGTGGGGATTGGACGGTACATATGTCAATGGCCAGTTTTGGGGCTTCTTCCTCAGAAAACAAAACAAGTCAGTGGAAAGGTGAAAAGTCAACACCAATGAAGGAAAGCAGAGGCAAAATGTATTTGCAGGATCTGTTTTTGACAACCAAGCTGACAAAGTAGATAGGGCTAATCTTAATAGCCCTACCACTTATGCAGGTTTGGCAGAAAAAGAGAAAGAGAAAGACGTAGAAGGTAGTCTTTTCCAGATGGGAACCAAAGTGGAGTTGGGCCAAGAAGGGAAGATGGAGGCCCAATTAGAGGATGGGCAGGCTTTAACGGGTGAAGATGGTTCCGGGTCTAGGCCAAATCAGATGGGACTTGGGCTGGAGTTAGACGAAGGAAAAATCCATGAAGCAAGTTGTGAGTTGACACGTGGTTCGGAGGAGAACGCTGCAAACGAGTCAAACACATTCGCTTCCCCTGGTTCGGCGAGTGTGTCAAGCACAACGAAGAAGGTCTGGAAGGAAGAAGGGCAACAATATTGTTGTAGACATTTTGAAGGTTGTGAAATCTTATCAGAAGAAGGGACTCCTTGCACAGGTTCTGGCGTTCTACCTTACTCGGAAGACGACAAAATGATCAGGGAAAGTGCACCGAAAACCCTCCCACGTTGCTGTAAAACCAGAAATCTAGCGGAGCTGGGAGTATTCAATTCACAACCGAGGAGATCAATAAGGTTGAGTTCACGTCTGTCACAGGCCGGAAATACCTCTTCTCATATACAAGGTATGTCATCAACAAACATATCAGACGAGGATATTGTTAATTGTAATGTGCGATGGAGGGATTCAGAATTGCTAGTGGAACCGTCAAGCTATGGGAGATTAGTAGACAAGCAGGGATTACATGCCGCAGGGATGAACAAGAGGTAGTCAAAGAATATATTTGTTTGGAAGAGAGAGACCCAGAGATATTGAAGAATGCGAAGGAGGGTAAAAATGATAGTCTCTTATGATAATTGTCAATCTAAAGATAAGAGGCTTGGGGGGAGGAACCAAAGCTAGGTACATGAGGCACATAATAGGGTGAGAGGAAGCAGAATTTGTGTCTGCAAGAAACGAAAACAAGTGAGCTTTCGGATGCTAAATGCTACACCCTTTGGGGGGATAACAAAGTTGGTTGGATTCATAATAAAGGTGATAATGGTAGTGGTAGTCTTTTGTCTTTGTGGAATACAGAATCCTTCAGCTACAAAAGTCACGTGATGGGGAAAGGCTTTATTGCTATCTCTGGACAACACCTGAAATCATCATCTAGATGTGTCGTGGCCAATGCTTACTCTCCATGCGCTCTGAGTGGTAAGAAGACTCTATGGGAGGATCTTTCCAATGCCAAATCGACCTCTCAAGATCTAGTATGGTGTTTGTGTGGTGATTTTAATGCTATAAGAAACAGAAGTGAAAGAAAAAGGGTTAAGGAAAGGGGTGTGCAAGCAAGCGAGTTGAACGACTTCAATTCTTTCATTGACTCTAACCTGTTGATGGAGTTACCTATTGTAGGAAAGAATTTTATGTGGTTCAAAAATGATGGCTCGGTAAAGAGTAGAATTGATAGAGTGCTTGTCTCTGAAGACTGGCTTCGGTTATGGCCTATGAGTAAACAGTACGTTTTAAGGTGGGAAGTGTCAGACCATTGTGCGATTGTGGTAAAGTCGGTGGAGAAGGATTGGGACCCCAAACCCTTTAGAACAATTGATGCCTGGATCTTGGAAAGGGGCTTTATCAGGATGGTAAAGAATAATTGGCAGTCCTACTCAGCCCATGGGAACGAGTTAATAAAGCTCAAAGAAAAATTGAAACTCCTTAAGTTTGATCTCAAAGCATGGAATAAGGAAGTGTTTGGTAACCTTGATACTGCTAAGAGGAAGATTTTGCAGAAAATAGAGGTCCTCGACTACTTAGATTGTGAAGGGGGCCTAGTGGAATTTGACAGGTGGAAAAGGATGTAGCTGGCAAGTCGACTAAAGGAGAATGATATCAAACTTGAGTCCCTTATCTGTCAAAAGGTTAGAGCAAACTGGTTCAAGTTTGGGGACTCATGCACTAGGTTCTTCCACTCATCTGTGAGGTGGAGAAGAGTCAGGAACGAAGTGAAGGGTGTTCAAGTGGGGGACCAATGGTGTGAGGAACCACGTACAGTGCGACTTGAGGCGAAGAAGTTGTTCGAAGCCAGATTTAAAGCAACGAAAGACCTAGGGGTAAGACTGGATGGGGTTGAGTTTAAGTCTATTAACACATCTGATAATGAAAGCCTTCTAGCTATTTTCTCCGAGGAAGAGATTAGGGACGCTGTGTGGCAATGTGAAGGTTCAAAGAGCCGAGGGCCAGATGGGTTCAACTTCAACTTTCTTAAGCAAAGTTGGGAGATTTTAAAAGACGATATTATGGTAGCGTTGTCTTTCTTCCATGAGTCTGGGAGTCTCCCAAAGGGGTGTAATACATCCTTCATTGCTCTTGTTCCGAAGGTTAGGGACCCTATAAAGCTTGAACAATATCGTCCCATCTCACTAGTAGGAGCCATATACAAAATCATTTCGAAGGTGTTGGCAGGTAGATTGAAGAAGGTGTTTCCCTCTGTTATTGACGAAAGCTAATCAATTTTCTTAAAGGGCAGGGGATTCTTGACAGTGTGCTTATGGCTAATGAAGTGATAGAGGACCTTAAGGAAGGGGAGAAGTGGGCTATGTCTAAAGCAGGACTTTGAGAAAGCTTATGACTCGATCAGGTGGGACTTTCTATATGACACACTCCTTAGAATGGGTTTTAACAACAAGTGGATATCGTGGATCCGAGGATGCTTGGAATCCGCCTCAGTGTTTGTGCTAGTCAATGGAGGTGTGACGGAGGAATTTAAACCTTCAAGGGAGCTGAGACAAGGTGACCCCCTAGCACCTTTCCTTTTCCTCATGGTTGCAGAAGGCATGTCTGGGTTAGTAAGACAAGCCTTGAAGAACAACCTCTTGACAGGTCTTAAGATAGGCAAGAATGAGCTAGAGGTGTGCATCCTTCAGTTCGCAAATGATACCCTTTTCCTGTGTGAGAACACCTTCAGTAATGTGGTAACCCTAAAAGCAATCTTAAGAGGTTTCGAGTTAGCATTTGGTCTGAAAATAAACTTCCACAAGTCAAAACTAGCAGGCATTAATGTGCTAAGTAATGCAGTGGTAGTCTACTCTAAGACTTTGAACTGTACTCAGATGGGGGTACCTTTTAAGTATCTGGGTCTTGAAGTAGGAGGAAACCCAAGGAAGAAACTTTTCTGGGAGCCTGTCATAACCAAGTTAAAAGCAAGACTCAACATGTGGAAAGGGAGATTTTTATCTATGACAGGGAGAATATGTCTTATTAATTATGTCATATTGGTCATTCCCTTGTACTATCTATCACTCTTCAAAGCACCAGAATCAGTTTGTAAAAGCATCATTAGTATTCATAGGAGATTCTTATGGGATGGGGGAAAGTGAACAAGCCAATCGCATGGGTAAGATGGAAGGACGTATGTAGACCTAGAGAGGAGGGAGGCCTGGGAATTAGAGACATACGTATGTTCAATCATGCGCTCCTAGCTAAATGGAGATGGAGGTGTTTATCACAAGAGAGTGGTAGGTGGAAGAAACTTTTGGGTTCAAAATATGGATTAGAGTTTGTAAGCCCCCAAACACCTGTCAGGCTTCAGTCTTGGAGGTGGAGAGACCTAACAAAGGTGTGTGGGGAGGGAGGAGGAAAAGGATGGTTCCAAGAAGAAATAAGGTGGGAATTAGGATGTGGAGATAAAGCAAAATTCTGGGAAGATGTTTGGGTAGGAAATTTTGATCTCAAATCTTTGTTTCCCAGATTGTTCTCTCTGTCTCTTAACCAGGGACATACATTGGGAAAGGTCGGTGATTGGGTGGAATCGGAATGGAGATGGTGTCTTAGGTGGAGGAGAACCAGATTTGAGTGGGAAGCTTCAGTGGAAGCAGACCTCACCATGGTGTTATCCAGGGATGTATTAAAGAAGAATAACAAGGACGTACAGGTATGGGGTAAGGAGGTATCGGGGACGTATTCTGTGAAATCTGCTTATGAATGCATAGCAAAGCCTGACATAGGCTCTCAACAGGATGTGTTTAAAATTCTTTGGAAGGCAAAGGCATTCCCTAATGCAACGACAACTGCTTGGAGAGTTTTGCTGGGTAGAATGCCAACAAGACAATGCTTGAGTAGGAGAGGGGTTCTGATAAACACTATGTTATGTACCTTTTGTCAGGTAAATGATGAATCATGCCAACATTTGTTCCTGAAGTGTAAACATGCACAACGTGTATGGTCTTTGTGTTTCAAATGGATTGGAATCTCTTTTGTCCAACATAATTATATAAAGGTGCAGTTTGAAAGTTTTGCTTTGGGATCAATATTATAAGAGGCATTTGGGATCAAAGGAACTTGATTGTCTTCAAGCAAGGTGTAGTAGATGAGGAAGAAGTTCTTCAGAGGGCACAACTCAAGTCTTGGCTCTGGTTGAAGCATAAGGTGCATTCCTTTAATTACTCCTTTGTAGACTGGATTCTTAACCCTTTGATTTGCATTAATAGTTATAAATAAGGCCAGCGGACGTATGAGATAACTATCGTTGAAGTATGTTAGGGTGGGAGGTGTCAGTAAAGCCGTGAAGGTTGTATCGGTATGTTGCATTAGTATGTTGCATCAGTTTAAAGTTGCTGGATGGAGTTGATGCTGATGACTACGTGGGCTGGAATATGGTTGTTGGATGGCACTCTGGCTGATTGGTTGCAGCTAGTGCACATGTTGGACGAGATCTTTGAAGGAATTGGTGTGGCACTCAACAATCAAAAGAAAGTGGGAAGCAAAGTGCAATGACAAGGAAAGGCAAACACTATGGAATATGGTTGCTGGTTGATACTTTGGCTGTTTGGTTGCAACTAATGCACCTGCAGGAGGAGATCCTTGAAGGACTTGCTGTGTTATCCAACAACTCAAGAGAAAGTGGTGAAGCAAAGTACATAAAGAGGGAGAGGCAAGCACTCCTAAGCTTCAAAGAAGGCTCCAAAGATGAGGTGGGCATGCTGTCTCTTGGACCAATCATTACAACAAAACAGATTACTGCAACTGGTAATGCATTCTATGAAACGTTTGTTCAATATGGTCCAACTGGAAGGTTTGATGTGGAGGAAGAGCTAGTCATTGCTACAGGATTATAAGAGAGTCCTAGCACTACAGGATAATGTTGTCTTAAAGAGAAAAACCTTGTATGGGTTTGAAAGGTAGAGGCAGTGTTATAGCTGCTATCAGATGATCCCAGCAAGGGTCCAACAGTGGTGGTTCAAATCTACACTAATTCTCCAGGCAGGTCAGATAGGAATGAAGAGTTGGAGGAAGGGTTGCTTTTGTAGCTATGCTGGATGATTCAAACTAGAAAGCTGGAAAGAAAGGTTGGGGTTGCTGATAGCAACTCTTATAGCAGATCACTGGAGGCATGCAAAGTATCAAAGCATGGTTGTTCGAGATGCAGTTTCAACTTCCAACTGTGATGTACCAAAGAAATCCTCAAGACAAACAAAGACAGAAATAGATATCTCTTCACAGAGCTGAAGCTGATGTGAAGGTATTGTGGATGGATGGAGATGATGGAAGACCAAAAGCTGACTGAAGGGGAAGACTAAAGCTAGTCAGTAAGGGGCATTGAACTGTAGTAGGTCTCAAAAATGCTTTTGGTGAGCAATGGGGTGTATACTGTCATGTTTTTGGTGTTTTGTAGCTGCTGGTTAAGATGGTTGGGGTTCTGGTTTTGGTTGTTGTATGGGACGATTTTGGTAGCTATGTGGGCTGGTTTTCTAGGTTTGTATAGAATGTATTTGCCTTGTGTAGGTGGTGTTACTGTTGTGTGGTTCATTAAAGTGTCTTGGATTTCGGCAGAACTAAGTCTGGTAAAGTGGGTTAGGGGAATGGTGTAATGCCTTTCTGCTGTGTGGTAGGATGATATGGATAGCAGTTGGACTATGTGCTGGTTCAATCGCAAATATGCTTTAGCTGGCCAAAGCTTAGTATGTTGATTATATTCCCTATAGCATGATTCCAATTATATATAGATGAAGGAATGGTAAGGCTGGCCAGATGGTTCAAGAGTAAAATAAAAAATTCAGGTTTGATGTTGAGGTTGCAGGTCTCATTTCCTTATGTAGTAGAGTTTGGATTCTAAGTGGTCCCTGTATTTGTTTTCACTCCCTAGGCTTGGTCCATAGTAGTTTATATGGGTTATCTAATGGTATAAGGGAGTTGTAATGTATTGTAATGACTATTTTTTGGAGAAGTTTAGGATAGGTCTTACGTCCTAAACCATTATAGGTTTTGTATACGGGTTGGAATACCCCTGAAGTATTCCTTTAATTCATATTAATTCTTTACTGATAAAAAAACCCACCAAATATAATATTTTATTACATTAGACACAATTACAAAACATGGATAACTTTTTCATATTTATTTTAAATGATATTATTATTAATTATATATAAACAATCATAATTTTAATTCTTAAATATAATTTTAAAGTCTTATTACTATAATAATTATAAAGAAAACATGTATGTAAATTACTCACCCATTATTTTGTTTGAACTGATTAATTTGGAAGAATTGTAAATTTTTTATTTTAAAATAATTTGAAGTTATTCTAAAGTTGAAATTGAAGGTTTTAAAGATAATTAGTTTCGAGTAGAACTGTAGGTAGGTAAAAAATTGATTATGTCTATAAAATTTCTAAAAGAAAATTAGTTTGAAGTAACAAATAATGTCCTAAAATTACGACAATTGAATTTTATTTCCCATTAGAAACTAAATGTCATGATTTTCTAAGCGATTTTATGGGGAAGCTGCTGGTGTTTTTTTAAATGAAACAAAAATGGAGGTAAATGAAGTTTATGGTAAATGGAGGTATATGTGTAGTGGTGATGGATAATAGACTAATAGATTTATATCCAAACAATTATTTGCTTTTATAATTTGTGAGATATAATAGAATTTTGTTGCTGCTAAAGAATGCAAGTTTAAATATGAAAAAGAATGGTAATATAATACTAATATGTCTGTCAGTGAAATAAATCTTTACGAATTTGTATCTTTTCCTCAGCCAAAAGAAATCTAATAATAATTGTATAAAATTTGTAAAGGATAACAAATGTTTTCTTTTCTTTTTAAGTCTTAAGATTAAAGATGGACACTCTTATTTTTACTCAAACCCTATTCATATGTTCATTCTTTTACAATTGTTGCAATTGTCTCATTCTCATAATAGCTGTGTCATATTTTCTGAAACGTAATCTTGCTATATTACGTAATTAATTAAGTATTTATCATATAAGGATAGGGTATATACAAAACTTATTGAGAGATTAAATATGAACTTTCTTTCTTTATCTGTTCGTAAACAACTCAAACATATTTTTAATATGTTTACTTGTGTTATTATTGACTTTTTTTTCTCCAATTTCTTGAAATGAAAGGATGTTAGGACGTAATTTTTTTACAACAATAAATAATTTACTCTGTGTTATCTAGGGAAATTAAATATTAGTATTATTCAGAAAATTAATTTTCAAAATGTTTCATTTAGTAGGAAAAGTCTCAGCATCATAATAACCATGATTTTGATAAAGTGTAAAACGTTGTTGAATCATATAATAATCTAGCATTTCCCTTTTAGGTTATTGTTATAAGAGATTATGTATATAAATGGTATATAATCATAATTACTAAATATAATTATGCAGATATTTCTTTACTCAAATCTAATAATAAAATAAAATGTTTTTCCAAATAAAATATAAAAAACAGAAATAAGGGAAAAATGAAATATTTATTAAAATCTAAATAAAACAATAACAACGTCATAATAATATTGATTAGGTTTCTCGAGATATGAATATATTTTTAAAATATTAAATTAAATTAGCTAATGGTGGAAATATTACTCTTGATTTAAAAAAAAAGTGAGGTTAATTTTAATTTCTAATAGGGTGGGTGAGGAAAAGACGAGGTTAATTTTAATTTCTAATAGGGTGGGTGAGGAAAAGACGAGGAGGAGAATCACTACAAGAAAATCATGAAATAAAAATTAATTGTGGAGAGAAAAAAATAATTAGTTGTTATAATGACTAAATTAGAGACCATTTTAAAAGTTAGAAAAATGTTGATTTCTATTATTATTAAACGGTTTCTAAATTGGTATCTAATTAGCTACCAAAGTTTTTGCAACCAAATTTATAATCTAAATAATTGGTAGTTAATATACCTATTTAGAAACTATTCAACAATAGAATCTAATTTAAAACTTATAATAAGGTCTCTAATTTAGTCAGTATAAAAACTTATTATTTTTTTATCTCTAATATTGTTTTCTATTTCACTAGTGTTGAGATTTACCTAATATAAAAGGGAAGAAAGAACTAGAACTATAGAGATAAAAAGGTTACTGTATGGTTGTATGGAAAACAAGTACACATTATATAGAAAAAGTTCATTTCAAATTCATAAATGTATCTCAAAGCTGTTTTAAACCCTAAATGTATGCACTTAAAGTATAACAATAAAAATTATGCTCTTGTTTGCTTACAAATCCCCATATTTAATAATAAATTTAATCATTGGTATTATAGGTACTATAAACATTATACTAATGACATTTTTAATTGATTTAGTTATATTTTATATTTGATAATGCATAAAAATTCAATTCAATTTTATTTATATTAACAAGAAGATTTGCAAAGAGAGGTTAGATATGCATGAGCACGCAATAGTTAATAATTTCTTACATTTTTATTACTACATTAATTAAAAGGTACTATTTAATATATTTTATCTGTTGAGTAATTGTATATATTATTGATCTAATTTCTTTTGAAGTGTGATTAATAAAAAACATCGATAAAGGGTTAGGTGAGATTTTTTCACAGAAAAATATAAGAAAGACAATTTCTCCCTCCACCATATCATTTTGGTGTTCACCCGATACAACTTTTAAAATCTTATGTTGTCTTTGTCTTCTTTGTTTTGAAAAAAGGTGCATAGGAGTTTGGTGTCTGTTTGAGGTGCAGAGGAGGTGTTATTGGTGCACTATTAGACACACCCAAATTAAGCTAGTGAACTCGTTTAACATTGTCATATTGATGGATAGTATGTACAAAACGAACAAGTATAGGATGTCGTTACTTGAGGTTGTTGGGATTACATCAACTGGTTTGACTTTTTCCGTTGCATTTTGTTTACTAGCAACTGAAAAGAAAAATAATTTTTTGTGAGCCCTTGACTTAAAGGGTTGTTTTTTAGTGTTGATTGATACCCTAGGGTGGTGGTATGTGATAGAGATATTGCCTTAATGAATGCAATCAAAATCGTGTTTCGTGAAGCTTATAATTTGCTCTGTCGATTTCACATTGATAAAAATGTGAAAGAAAAATGTAAAATGTTGGTGCATCCAAGAGAGGCATAGGATCAAGTAATGCAAGCTTGGGGATTTGTTGTTGATTGTGATATTGTTGAGGCCTTTGAAGATCGTGTCAATGATTTTCAAGTTGTATGTTCTTCATGACCTATATTTGTTGATTATGTGATGGCTACATGGTTATGTCCACATAAAGAAAAATTTGTGAAGACATGGACATATAAGGTGATGAACTTAGGAAACATAACAAGTAACAGGGTTGAGACAACACATTGGAGCCTAAAGAGAATTCTTCAAAATTCCATGGGGGATTTATGTTTCTGTTTGGGATTTGATCAACGAGATGATTATTTTACAATATAATGCAATCAAAACTTCATTCCAAAAGAGTTTGTATGTGGTTGGACATCGGTTTAAGGTTACAACATGTACCGATCAGGTCATCGGGTGTGATGACGTGAATAGTAAGTGACTACGTAGGGTGTGCTTAGCGGGACACGTGGACAAGAGAAAGATGAATGGTCCAGAAGTGAGCATAGTCGCCGATTGTGGAAGTAGCGTTCTACAGTGTACATAGTCGGTTGTCGCCAGGTTTTCGTATCATCGCCGTGTTAAATGATAGAAGATCAGGTGGTCAGGAATCGCCACAAGAGGCACATCGCCGAATTTCCTAGTAAACTTAGTTGAAGCTGTTGGAGGTTCGGGCAAGTAAGTTCAGGCGTGTAAGTTCAGTAAAGATGATTGTTACGTCAGCATGAAGCATGGAGGTTAAGTGAGTTGGAGGAAACAGCTTGCTCATCGATGACGGGATTCCCAGAGTGGACATTCATCGATGGCGAGGTTTCCTTAGCTAGAACATGCATGGCGCGGCAACGAGGAAGGTGGCACCTGCGACAAGCGATATCACAGAGGTGATGTACTTTGCTGCGTCCGATACTCACTTTGTCGGGTGGCGTTCCAGAGCGTGTTACGTGCTAGGTTACACCTTGAATAGGAGATTTGGCCACTTAAGTCACTTTGGCCCAGATGATGACACGTGTAGGGTTGAATGCTCAAATTACCCGAGCCCAGATGACGACACGTGTAGGGTTGGATGTTGCATAGAAATGACGCTCAAATTACCCCAGTCCAGATGATGACACGTGTAGGGTTGGATGCTTAAATTACCCCAGCCCAGATGATGACACGCGTAGGGTTGGATGTTGCATAGAAATGGCGCTTGAGTCACTCTAGCCCAGATGATGACGCCTATAGGGTTGGATGCGAGCCCCGCGCCCCAAAGCATAACTGCCTGGAGAGAGAAAATACCTAGGTATAAAAGGTAAACTTAACAGAATTTGCAGAGGTACGTTCATTGCGGCTCATTATTTTTGTTGAGAATACTTGAGCACGGTTCTACAACACTTAGTTTTCTCTCAGTTTTTGGGTGTTCCTGTCACTGACTTGAGCGTCGGAGCGCCACCGGCCGTAGAGGCGCCACACTGTGTTTTCAGGTTCTCAGAGAGACAAGTTGTAGTGTGGACTTGAAGCGCACGTGGTGTTAAAGCTGGTGAGGAAAGATCGTGACGAGGCATCGTTCTTGCGCTTGGTCAACCGGAAGGATCACAACATATAAAAAATTGTTAGGTTTTGTGTCTAAATATGCTTTGAACCTTATTGTCGAAGAGCTTGATAGAGTTAAATCTGTGGAGTTTGATAAAAATAGGTGTGATGGATGTACTCTTACATGTACTCATGGTCTTCCGTGTGTGTGTCAATTGGTTTCATTTGGTGTGGCTAGCATACCACTTAAATCAGTACATGTCATGTGGACTCAATTAAGCTTTGAAGATATTACAACTCAACAATGTTCCTCTAAGTTGCCAATTGACAAAGAGTTTGAGGTGATCACGAAGCGCTTTAAAGAGTTGGTTGTCCAATTCCACCTACAAATATATTGTGGGCAGCACATTGTTATCCAACCGCCCAATCTTGGTCAACATACTATACTAGCCGGATACAAGTTTATACACAAATAATGTCCATTAGACAACATTTGTAATTTTAACATTTGTAATAGATACTTAATGTTTATGTTTTAGGATGTTTAGCCTCTTTGAATACATGTATTTGAATACATTTCTAATGTGTGCATGCTCTTACGGATGCCAATATCTAGAACTAACGTATATACTTATGGATACCAAGATCCGGACGGAACTAACAATGTTGCCTACAGATATTTAAGTTTGGAACTGACAGTATTGCCTCAGTCTAAATTCTCATAACTAGCATGAACCAGACCACCTAAGTCAGACATGTCTACTGTAGCCTCTATGCGCTCATGAGTGTGTTCCTAACTTATTTATCTTTCTCCCATGAGAAACGAACTTCAACTCACCATGATCCTACAATAATCAAGATATATCATCAATAAATACATACATAAATAAGACACTCAAATAATGTTCATTACTTACCAAACCATCCCATAATTGTTTGGCCACATTATCTTCATAATTAATCAGTAATGACTTATCCACTGGCCCTCCTGGATAACCTTCATCATCAATTTCAACTTCTTCTTGTTCAATATAATCTTCAAAGTCCTCATTTCGAACTAAAGTACTAGGACCACCACACCTTCTTTGATGGAGAATGCCTTCATCCGATTTGTGTTTTCTTTGGAGGATTGGCGAAAGCATCAACGAAGGAAGATGAACAAGGAGCTCACATAGAGTTTTGGTTTCCTTGGAGGTGCATGATAGGTGTGGAGAGTGAGTGGTGAGGCCATCTCACTTGGAATAGGTGAAAAATGAAGACTAAGTGTCTACCCTAGAGAGGTAGGAGACAATGAGTGAAATTGACACAATTTTGACAGCAATTCACTCTTCATTAATCTTCTCTTTACATGAGTCAAGCACCTCATATAGCAAGTGAGGGTTGGATTTGAACAAGAGAATTTGAGGGAAATTCAAATGAAAATGAATTTGAAATTGGTGCCTAATTTAAACTTAGCACATGGAGCACATGAAGCATATTAAACATGTAATGAAAAACGTTTAACACATGTATCATATGGAACATGTGGAAAATGTGTACTTTTCTCCATGGCTTAATCATAATCGGCCTTAGTTAAATTAGGTGTTTTAGAAACCCTAATTCAACCTAGGTTGGTTTTTAGGTGCCAAAATTCATCTAAGGAAAAATTACAAATAAAATTTCCTATTCTACATTGACAAAAATTAAAATCTACTCTACGCTAGATTTATGGCATCTTTGAACATATATTGGGAGGTTTCTTTGCCATCAGTAGCTATATCCCAGTCCTCTTGTATCTTCTTTTCCATAGTTCTAGTAGTTGGCCCTGATCTTCTATATGTTGGGCTTGTGCTGGGGCCTCTTCCATCATTCTTCTCACAAATGCAGTTGGTCGCACACGATCCAAATTAGAAGATCTCCCTCCTCTAGTCCTCACCATCTTACTATTCATAAAATACCATCAAATCAAAAATAAAATTGGTCCCCCAAAAAACAAACAGGTTATTAAGGGTAATTTGAGGAACTAATCGTTCCAAACTAAAGACCAGTGCACTAAACGAAAACTACAAAACTAAAAGTAATGACTAATTTCGTAAAGAATGAAAAAATTGATTTAGTCCTGAATGTGTAACAAATTTAAATTAATCAGTAATATTATAAAGCCAATTTGAGGGCAGAGACAGTACGAACATCATTGAGGGCAGAAAAAAATGCACACAGTATTACTTCCCGATTTTCAAATATGAAACTACTAAAAAACACATTCTGGATCTACTCATCCATGACTCATACGGATATTAATATTCAGAACTCATCAAGCAAAACATTTCTCAGGACATAACCACCATCCAGAACTAAACCGGATATACACATCCGGAATGCATAACATAGTTATGGATATACATATTTGAAACACACAAAAAATGCAAAAAACTAACCGTTCTGCAACACGTCTCCTTCTCTTATGCCTTCTTGCTATGCCTCTACTCTTTGTTGCCGTTGTAGTGCCTCGAGAACTCTTGTTGGGTGTGTTTAAGAATTTTGGATGAGTTCCACCCCTTGCCTCAATGTCCAAAAGAATGAGCGTGCACTATTCTTGTTCTTGACGGTTGGATACACTTAAATGTAACCTAATTTCCACTTCATTAAAGATATTAAAGTAATTTCACATATACATATTGGGTGTCAATCTGAAATAATATGGTGTAGGGAGAAACTGCCTATCAGAAAAACGACATATAGCCGAAGACTATGTAGCCCAAACCCAACACCATTAAGAATAAAAATATACTCTAATATGAATAGTGTCTTGAATTATGTATGATTCTACACTGATTGCAATTGTAATGACCTGCATTAATTAATCAACTAAAGTAACATAAAATTAGAATTCATAAAAACACAGCAGTATCCTTATCCTAATTTTTTTTTAAAAATAAATAAAATAGTAGAGTTCATATATATGGGAAATGAAAACCCAAATCTAAATTTTGTTCCGACTCTTCTTTTAAGGAAGTGATAAAGACACGTAGCCTCAAACAAAATCATGAAGTTTTCGAGGCTGACCAATATTAAGGTATTTGTTTTATATGGTCTTATCTTTGAACAGAACCGACAAACACAGGATCAAAGAAAGTCTCACTCTCAGTAGAGTATTATTTGGTTTGGCACTAAATGGAGAGAGGAAAAGAAAATAAGTTTTTAATTATTCTTTATCCTTTCAAATTTAATTTGACTATAATTTGGAAATATAAGTAAACGTTTATTATAAGATTATTTAGGTGCAAAATTTTCAAATTGTAACCATTAGTGTATCTACCCGAATAATAACAAGGTATCCATAGCTCGTTATGACAGTCGAGTTCTTAAATTCAACGTTAAGCAATTTCAAACAGTTAATCACTAGTTATAATAACTCTTTTTTAAGATTTAATTAATTGAATGTTAATAAGACTCTTCATACAATTCAACGTTAATAAATGTGAAACAGTTATAACCAAATAACAATTATTCTCGTCGAATGACTTGCTCGTCGATTGATTTTGGTGACAAGTTCTATCTTTTTCTGTCTCTTCGAGAATCTGTTTTATCCCTTGCTCCTCTAGAACGTAGTTCCATTGAAACAGAGAGGGCGAGGTCTTACCTGTTGATTGTACTCCAAAAATCATATCAGTAAAGGACTTACTAAAAATCAAGAAGTATTCAGTTTCAGTCTTAGAAATAACGTATCTTAATTTGGGGTCCCAAGTCCCTTTTATAGCTTACCTCTTGTAACAATTTTATATCACGAGAATCTAATCTCAACTGAAAGCATACTCAATAGAAGAAACACATTCTGTTCAGGGGCATCTTCTCTCAAGGGGCTACAACAAAAAAGAATCTTATCTCCAAGGAGTGCATAAAATAATAACAGAATAACCACCAGGGCACCAACTCATGCGCCAACATCAGGGGTACATTCATCTTACATGGACACCCTACTCATGGTGCAACGTTATCTTTCGTTATACTTGCAACCCAATCACCACGTTCCCTAGAGCACATGAACTTTAGATTAAAAGAAAACATTTACTTGACCTAGACTCCACACGTACTAAGCGCACTCCTAGGTCCAAAAATATCCTTTATCAATAACCTTATATCTACGTATAAAGGTTAACTTTTGTCACACTAGGTTTACTAACCAAATTGGGCCCAATCACATGAATCACTATACTGGCCTAACAGCCGAGCTGACCTACCTATGCTATGCACCGAGACCCGACCACCGAGCACTGAGCTCTAAGCGCTTTGGTCCAGTACACAAGCTCCCAGGCTCCAGCTGAGCTTGCTTCAACAAAGAGACTATTTGCGTGCTCTGGTGACTTACGTGTCACTCTCACAATGGGCAGGTGTGGCACAGCGCACGAAGCGTTTCTGAGGGTGACATTTCACTATACTCAATCGTGGGCGCACACGTGACATCTTCATCAACGGTGGAAAGGCGTTGCCACTTGCCATTCCCACATTTGTGTAAGTTAACGTTCGAAAACATTCTTCATTCATTGTTTCATTTCCTCTTCACTTGTAACCCTTCGTGCCTCTCTCAGACTCACTACGCCTCCTTCACAATCCTGGGAAACCTCCTCGTCTTCACCTGCTCCCTAAAACAAGGTACTTCCTTTCACTCAAACCATTACCATGGGTTGCATGATGATTTGTTTGGAATATTTACTGCGATCACACTGCCTGAGCTGGGTCTATTTTGGATTTATTCTTTCCTGCTGATGCTCGTCGTTATCTTTGCTGGTTACATGGTTTCGCTTGAATCTGAAATGCATCTTTGCATGTGGTTTTCTTTTCCTGAATGTGTGCCTAAATGTATGTCTGCATTTGCTTGTTGTTTGTATTCATAGATACTCTTTATGATGGATTACCAAGCTCTGTACCCCTGGGCACCCCAGAACCTTTTAGAAGAAGTTTCCATATATACGTCTCATGAGCAAATAGTGGCCTTTAGGAAGAGCGAATGCCAAAACAAGTGCCATTTTGGTAGAGAAAATGATAGAGCTCTTAGGATAATTACGTGTAGAAAAGATGAGTCTATATGTTGTGACGAGTCCTCGGACCCTGAGGGTCCCTTTTGCTATTTTTATGCGACTGTATTTAAAAAGGTTCTTCTTCGTTTACCCTTGTTCAATTTTGAAAAAAACTCCTCACCGAGATTAATTGGCCCCTGCCTAGCTACATCCAAATAGTTGGGCATTTGTTCGGGGTTTTTCGATTCTTTGCACACAGTTTGACCTTTTGCCACTGTGGAAGTTTTTCTATATTTTTTTTAGGACAAGCACTTGGGTTTTCTTCAATAGGGTGGCTGAGAGAGCATTGTTATCGCTCTTCCATCAGTCTTACAAAGGATTCAAAGGAAAATTCTTGAAGATACGCTGCAACAAGAAGGACCCAACTCTTCTAGAGGGTTTTCCTTTTAATTGGACCAAGAAACCCAACTTCCAAGGTGCTCGGCGCCTGGAAGACATGCCACAACGTAACTAGGAGGTTTGTCGCTTCTTTTCAAGCTTAAAGATAGTCTTCGATACTGCCATACTCATAAGCAAAGAGTTCTCCCAGAGGGGATAAAGGCTTACATTGGTACTTCTCATTCTCTACTCTTAATGATGTTAGATTTATTATTGTTGCTAACCTCTTATTGTCTTCTTTGTAGACAACATGCTGGCCCGGATTAACAGGAAGGATCTGGCAGAAAGGGCTAAGAAGATGAAAGCATTTCCTCAAACACCCCCAGCCCAAGATCTCAAAATCAAAGTTGTCACCACCGCAACTCCAACCCCTACTGAAGACGACGAAGAGACTTATTATGGGCCAGTCCTTAAAAGGAGAAGGAGGAAACCTGTTGATCAAGAGTGATCAAGGGCTTTGAAGAATCCAAATCCAAGTGTTTGATGCAAGGCTAGAGTTGCTGTTGTGTTTAGGGTGGGATCTAGGTAGTTTAAAAAGTGTAATTCACTCTTTGTTGAATCTAAAGCTAATGTGTTTTAAAACCTTTTTGAGTTTAAGTGTTTTTCAAACTAAGTGAAAAACAACATGTTGTTTTGTCGAAACAACCGATTGTTTTACTCTTAGGTGTTTTTGAAAAGGTTGAAAATTGTTTTGGTTGGTTGACTTGCTGTCAAACCAAAACAATCAATTGTTTGGTGGTTTCAATCTATTGTTTCTTTGAAAATCCTAACATAATTCTATTTTGGTGGTTGAATGTGCTTTAAATGATTTCCAACTGAATACGCTCCTTCATTAAATGCTTTGACCAATCTTTGAAAAGTATAAAAGGTTTATCTATGTTTTAAAACAAACAAGTGAAACAGATTTTAGTTTTTCAGTTGTGAGAAATATTGCTTTCAAGTTTTGAACATTCACATCAAACTTTGGGTTTTTTCAAGAAAGAGTGGAATAGGATTGCATCTGTATTGACTACAAATTGTTCTGTAAACAAGTGTAATTCTTTCTGAATCTTCTATAATTCTGGTGTAATTGCCAAGGAGTGTTGTGTGTTCTTGAGGTGATCAAGATCAATACTCTTGGTGTGGTTGTGCCAAAGTGAGTGTGTTTCTTGAAGGGTTCAAGGTCACTACTTTGGTGGTTTGTGTGTAATCTGTTTTGATTGCTTAGTGGATTACCAGTGGCTTCTGGGGACTAGATGTAGCTCTTGGTTTAAGAGTAAACCAATATAAATTGTTGATGTATCTCTTTCTTCCCTTAAACTCATTTAAATTCAGTGGTTATTGCTTTACTGGTATAAACAACCGATTGTTTCGCAGAAATAACCGATTGTTTTTCTGGTGCTTTGTTGTTTTGTGCTTAAATTCTGATCTGGATTCACACAAAGGATTTTGTTCAAGCTGAAAAAGTTTTCAAAAACCCGTCTTAAACAATTCACCCCCCTCTCGTTTAAGGCCATATATTCTAACAATTGGCATCAAGAGCTTGGTACTTGAAAAATATTCAAGTTTGATCCTAAAACCTTTTTTCTGTGGCTGAAAAACTACCTTTTGAAGAGGGTGCTTCAATTAACAAACCACTTTTGTTTTGTGGTTTGAATTATAAGTATTGGGAAGCTAGAATGAAAATCTTTGTTGAATCCATTGATCAAGGAATTTGGGATGCAATTGAAAATGACCCTTTCATTCCTAAGATTAAAAAGAATGAATCTTTTATTAAAAATCCTTGGTCCCAATGGACTACTAGAAGGCCAAGTTTGATTGCATTGCCAAGAATATCATAACTTCTGCTTTGGACTCTAAAGAATTTTTCAGGATCTTAGAATGTGAATCTGCTAAGGAGATGTGGGATACACTTAAAGCAACTCATGAGAGTACCACTGAAATAAAGAAAGCAAAGACAAGAAGTCAAGCAAGAAGAAAAAGGAGGCAAAATAAAAAAGGTCTCAATCTGTGTTTCATGGCCAAAAAGAAAGATGATGCAAGCAGTGTAAGTTCTTCTACTTCTTCAAATGCTGAAAATTACAGTCAATTGCTTCAAGCTTTTCAATAAACTCATGAAGAAGCTAACCGAATGGCTCTCTTAAACAACCGTTTGAAAGGATTAAACAACTGGTTAGAAAATAGAGTTAAAGCACTTGAAAGAGAGTTGGAAAATTCAAAAACTGATTTTGAAAACCTTGAAATTCTTTACAAAAACTTTTCTTGCAAATGTGACTCTCTTATTTGCGAAAATTGTGAAAACCTTGAAAACAAAGTTCATTATCTTGTAAGAACTGTGGATAAGCTTTCAAAGGGTAAATCCAACTTTGAGAATGTCTTGGCATCTCAAAATTGTGTTTTCGGAAAAGTTGGATTAGGTTTTAATCCACAGAACAAGCAAGAGAAGTTTTCAAAGTCATTTTCAAAACTGCCAGAAAAAAACAACCTATTGTTAAATCGAAACAACCGGTTGTTACATGCTTCTACTGCATGAAAAGAGGCCATTCTGTCAGATTATGTAAAATTAGGAAATATTTTGTTCCTAAAGGCATTATGAGATGGATTCCTAAAGATTATGGAGTTCCCAGTGATGAATGTAAATCAAAAGGACCCACATTTATAAGGGGACCAAATCTTTGTACTTGAAATTTTCCTTTGTAGGGAAAATTGATGGAAAGCATGTAGCAATGGTATCTGGACAGTGGTTGTTCAAAACACATGACAGGAGATAAATCTAAGTTTGTGAGCATCATCTTCAAACAAGAAGGCCATGTAACATATGGAGACAATAACAAAGGAAGAATTCTTGGAAGAGGCTCTATAGGAGACAAGAGTACCTTGCTTATTCATGATGTCTTGTATGTAGAGGGACTAAAACACAACCTGCTTAGCATTAGCCAACTGTGTCACAAAAGCTATCAAGTAATCTTCAAGACAAACTCTTGTGAAATCTGCCTTCCCAATTCAAAGGAGGTAATGTTGATTGGTAAAAGAATCAACAATATCTATCTCTTAGATATCTCTTCTCCTTGCTCAATTGGTTGTCTTCTTTCTAAGCATGATGAATCTTGGTTATGGCATAGAAGAATTGCTCACATTCACATGAATCACTTAAACAAATTAATCTCAAAAGATCTTGTGATTGGGTTTTCCAACTTGGTCTGTTTATAGGACTTCCTTTTCTGAACTCCCATTGCTTCCAACTTCTAAGTCATGTTTTCCTTTTTCTTCAACTTTTAATTGTAAAAATAATCTGACTTTGTTATATGCAGGGATTCAGAATTCGCGGTCGAATTCTCTCCAACTCGAGGAGTATGATGAAGAACAGATAAAAGAGGCTTTTACCAATGGAGGAAGAGGTCATTCACCCACACATTTGAAGTTCTTCCTTCTAGTCTTCTCAAAATTAAAAGAAGACATAAAATAAAGAGAGGATCAAGCCTAAAGCCAAAGAAG